>X369_Koala__coassemble_127_pt1 | contig 17482 bp, 22 predicted proteins | sample X369_Koala__metabat2_high_PE_008 | metagenome-assembled genome bin X369_Koala | reverse complement strand
CTTCAGGGTATTCCGTTTGAGCGTGAAAAGAGCTTCTCTATTGAGTATAAGGGAGAGGAACTTGAACAGAAATATATCGCAGACTTTGTTTGCTATGACAAAATCATCTTGGAATTAAAAGCCGTTGATGATATTTTACCTGCTCACAAGGCACAAGTGATAAACTACCTTGCGATTACAGGTTATAAACTGGGCTTGCTCGTGAACTTTAACTCTGAGATAGTAAAACCGGAGCGCATTGTTAGATATTAGCTAAGTTTCTTTTCCCCGACGAGTATGTCAGATACTCTGTAAGAGGATTAAGATGCAAATGATTGATTTTTAACTGGGGTGCGGGCTCTTATATTTTGTTCAAACGAAGTGAAGAGATTTTGATGAGCGAAGCGAATATTTTTGAGTTTGCAGAATGAAGACCACACAGTGGTTAGGGAGTGTTTGGACGGAAGACGATGAAAGCTCGCTTTTGATCTCTGACGTACAAAGAGTCCCGAGAAGAGCGAAGCTCGCTCATTCGCAAACTGTTTTTTAGAGTTTTTCGTGTTTTTCGATGTTAAAATAAAAATTAAATAATTTAAATCTTATGTTAGTCAATACTGTTATCAACGATCGGATTTGCTACGTCGAGATGCAAAACTCCGACCACTTCAACTGCCTCAGCGAGGCCATGTGTCAAGAACTTCAAGACGCCATCCACTACGGCTACGACCAGGAGTGCGTCGGCATCGTCATCAAGGCCCAGTGCCGTAAAGGCGTCTGGAGCGCCGGTCACGACATCCGCGAGCTGCCGCAGAACGGCGAAGACCCCCTGGCCTACGACGTCCCCATGGAGAAACTCCTGCGTTGCGTCCAGGAGACGCCCATCCCCGTCATCGCCTGCGTCAACGGCAGTGTGTGGGGCGGCGCCTGCGACCTCTGCCTCTCGTGCGACATGATTGTCAGCACCGATGACTCCACCTTCGCCATCACCCCGGCCAAGATAGGCATCCCGTATAATGCTTCCGGCATCATGCACTTCATCAACCAGCTGGGCATTAACAAGGCCCGCGAGATGTTCTTCCTGGCGCAGCCCATCACGGCCGACGACGCTCTTAATGTAGGTCTCATCAACCGCGTCACGAAGCCCGAGGAGCTGGACGCCGTCCTGGAGGACCACTTCCTGAATCCCCTGCGCCGCAACAGCATCATGTCCATTAGCGCCATCAAGAGGCAGTTCCGCATATTGAGCAAGGCCACGACGTCTCTGTCCTCGGAGAGCTTCGAGCGCATCAACGCCTACCGCACGAGGGTCTACAAGGGCGAGGACTACCTCGAGGGCATCCGGTCCTTCCTCGAAAAACGCGCCCCCGAATACAAAGGCAAAGCCTCCGACCTCGACACTAAGAAGTATTGAACCTAATTCAAGTCCTATGTTGAATCAGGAGAATTGGATTCGCTATGGTAAAATTTAGGTTTAACACATATGGAATAGAATTTCGTACCCGTGACATGGGACAGAAGCTCCGTGAGAAACTCTTGCCGCTGATTGCGCTCCAGAGAAGGTATAAGGTACTGTCGGGAGAGTGAACGCACAGACCTGTTGGCGTGTTCTTAAAAACCATTTAAAGAAAGAGGGAAATGAAACCGTTACAAATTGTAACGCCTTAAGATACAGCTTGTACAAAAACAATTAATGATAGATAAGTATAATTAAGAGATGATGAGAAGATTAATAATTTCAGATGTCGGACCCATTACCCAAACGGCTACAATTGAGTACAATCGTTTCTGTATTCTCATTGGCCCGCAGAGTAATGGTAAAAGTACAATTGCCAAGTTGCTTAGCACTTGTCTATGGATAGAGAAAGAGGCATGTACGACTCTCTCTGGTGATGTCATTGAGGATGGCGAGAACTTTGTCCGTTCGGTAGAAGACTTCCATCGAATGCATAACTACATCCACCCGGACCGCTCATATATAGAATATCAGTCTCCATTCGTCACAATTGTTTATAACAAGGGAGATTTCAAAATTGTGTTCAAGAACAATCTTTCATATAATAGACTGAAAATAACGTATGTACCTTCAGACCGCAATGTCGTGACAATGAAAGATTTAGAAAAACGTGATCTGGAACCAACAAATTTTCGAAGTTTCCTATTTGATTGGTTGGATACAAACCGAAATTTTGATGTCCAACATAAGGCGCCTATCCTAAACCTTAATGTGAAGTATTACTTCGATGTCAATGCAAAGGAACGTATGGATATGCTTTCTCACGAAAATGGAGTATCATACAACATACCTCTTTATGATGCTTCCAGTGGTATGCAGTCGTTAGTTCCAATGACGGTATTGATGCATTATCTTACAACAGATTATTTTAATAATTACGGAAAGGATGTCTCGTTTGAGCAGGAACAAAAGCGAGTCAATCTGGCATGGGCAATTACACGCGAGATAACAACTAAGTATTATCCCGATGAAGTAAGACGAGAAGACTATAAAAGTGTATATACCCAACTGATACAGAAGAAAGCTGCAGATAACGATCCTACTGCAGTAAATCAAATGGAAGAAATGAAACGACATTTTGAACATCTCTCAAAGCCTCAAAGTATTTCATTTATTCTAGAGGAACCAGAACAAAATCTTTTCCCCAAAACCCAGGTAGATTTGTTCAATGATACGATTTCTCTTAGTAATACCGCCCATCCTTCATCGGTGTTCATAACCACTCATAGTCCCTACCTTTTGGCCGCTGCCAATATCTTACTCTTTTCTGGTCGTTTGATGGACTTGGGAATATCCAAGCAGCAGTTGGAGGAGATAACAGGTACAACAGCGACCATACACGATGGGGAGTTCTCTGCATATACAGTCTCTGGCGGAACATGCCGTTCGTTATTGGACGATGAGACCCATCTCATTCGAGAGAATGATCTCGATTCCGCGTCCGACTTTAACGCAGAAGTCTTTGATCATCTTTATAAACTTTACATTCAAAAACTGAGTGAAAAATGATTCCCATATATCTCCGAGATCTTCAGTTGCCGCAGGTTTTTGCTGTAAGCCCTGCATCTGTGGATAGATATTTACAACAGTCAACAAAAAATGAACACATAGTGGATTCCGAGGTGCATAAGATAAGTGGTTTTGTAACGCCAACATTTGGTCAAATCGAGGAGGCAACTTTAAAATATTTTTCTGTTGAGAACCCTGCTGGGCATCCGTATACATTGTTGCAGATAGATAATGGCATCATCAAGTCACCAGCAACAAAGAAATGTGACTGTGCCATAGCAAATGACATGTCTCTTTGCTTCATTGAGTTTAAAGCCAATGCGTTTAGTAGCAATGCTTTAACAATACAGAAGAATTATAGCAAGGCTATCGAGCAACTTTCTACAACAATAGGTTTCTTCGACAAATATTTAGCTACATGTGGCCAGAATATAAGACAATTGCGAACTGTAGAGTCTTTTATCTGTTTCCGTCAGGGCTACCCGCGTAAAACTTCATCTCAGATGCATTACCAGGTTGCCTTTGCAGCCGCAAACCATGGAATACCACTGTCGTTCGTTCGAAAAAAAACGTTATAAGGTCATTAAAAACAAGGAGGCCTGTTTGGGCACTATAGTATAATCTGTATTTTTCATAGTTATTTAAGTCTCCTTTTCAAACTGATGTTGAATACAATATATAATGTAGATTCGCGGCGTATATCTGAAGTCCTACCAAAGGACATTCACATACAGACGACAATCTCTGGTAGTTGAGTACACATCAACGAATGATGTGTCAACGCATCTTCTTAAAAAGAAGGCAATATATGATTTGATAGATCAGAGTCATCTGGATTTTGTTGAGTTTGCACTTAATGAGCCAAAGTTTACCTTCTTCAAGGAGTATTATGAAAAAGAGTTGAAGAATAAATACAGGCTTGGACAGATTCACATTCGAATCTTGTATTGTTCAATTAAGACAGTTAAATCGCAGTATAAACAACTATTCGAGGCAAATAAGAGCGTATACTTCTATGACTATGACATTGTCCATTATTTCAAGTCTTTATCGGCAACCATTAAACGCTCTGCTAGATATGAGTTGTTCCATTTCCTGAGTATAAAGGCTTCAGATATTGGCAATAGTGTATCAGATATGCCTGGTTCAGATAAGTACAGGGGAAATATTTTGCCAGTAGAGAAGAGTTCTTTCAAAGATGGCCATAATATTATTTCTTTTTACATTGATGCTGCTTCATTGATCCGTCGAGCATATGTATTACGACAAGAGAGTTGGAGAGAAGATGATGCGGGGGGCTTTTATCAGCGAATGGTTATTGGGAAGAAGATTTCCAGTATGCGAAAATATCTGGCTACTGAAGGGCGTGTATTTGTGAACAATATTATTGCAACATTATCCAGCGATAGCGCGCAACTGCTGGATGCTAATGGGAATGTTGTTAAGATATCGGAGAAAGGCATTTTTGAGGGGAATGATTCTCACGACCAGGTGATGCCTGCTCTGGTGCAGATCGATGATTTGCCGAATATAATAGGAATTATCGATGGTCAGCATCGCGTATATGCTTATCATGAAGGTATTGATGCATATGAAGAGAAAATTGCAGTCTTAAGAGGTCAACAGCATCTACTGGTAACAGCAGTGTTGTTCCCCAAGTCTATACAAGTTGCATCACGCAGAAAGTTTGAGGCAACGCTATTCCGTGAGATTAATAATAATCAGACTAATATCAGTTCTCAACTTAAACAGGACATTGATGTGATGATCTCTCCATTCTCGGTTACCTCCATTTGTAAGAGTATCATAGGTAAATTAAACGAAAGTGGCCCTTTGGCGGATTTAATATCTGTGCATTCATATGATAAAGGTAAGTTGAAAACGGCATCAATTGTAAGTTATGGTTTGATCCCATTGATTAAGTTTGATGATTCAACAGGAAGTGACAGTCTCTATAGGTTATGGCAGAACCCTGACAAGCAGAAGTTGAATAAGGATTGCGAAGAATACGAACTGAAGAAACAGTATGTTGAGTATTGCGTTGAGAAAATTAGAGACTTACTCATTGCGATAAAAAGAATCATATCCAAGGAATCATGGAAGGTTTACGATCCCAAACAGAAGTGCGGAAGCCTCTCTGTAACATTTATAAATGGCTTCTTGAATGTTATCCGTTGTCAGATAAGAGAAACAGGAACGCTTTTATCTTCTGAGGAGTATTACCAGAAACTGAAGGAAATAAATTTGGATAAGTTGAAAGAATATAAATCTAGTCAATATAATAAAATGGGAAAGATGATATATGATACGTATATTAAAGAATAGATAGACAACAATTATCTATTTCCCCTCAATCTCTCCAACCATGACCCCACAGCAACAACAATATCTTTCGGATTGGCACGACTATTTCGTGAGCTATATCAAGGGTTTGCAGAGTTTGATTGAAACTTTGTTGATACATCCCCGTGTAACAGAGGACGATAAGCGCGAACTGGCTCGTATAAAGCTAAAACTGCATGGCAGTGACGTGACTGAGATAGAGCAGAGCCTTGCAGAAGGTCAGATCAAACAGGATACGCTAGATAAGATTGAGCGACTGGATAAAGACCTTGTGGATACGGCTACTGAGCGCATGTCGGTGGCGCCATCGATGAAAGAAATTTTGAGATACATTACCTACAACCAAATAGAGAGGAGCAAACATCTTACCGCAACAGAGTTGGCCGAATTGCAGATTCCATTCGTTCAAGTCTGAGACTCGTGGCAGTAATATAATAAGGGAAAACAAAAATCTAAATACTATTACACGATGTTAAATGTTATAGCAGTTATTTGGGACTTTGATAAGACCCTCATTCGAAATTATATGCAAGCGCCAATTTTTGAGGATTATGGCGTTGATGAAAAAAAATTCTGGGAAGAGGTAGGACAAATACAGAAGACATCTAAGGATCAGCGTGTAAATCCCGACACAGCATATCTTATCCATTTTACGCGTAAGGCAAAAGATGGAACTTTTAAAGGGTTGTCAAACGAGAAACTTCGTGATTATGGACAAAAACAGGACTTCTATGACGGAATACCTGATTTTTTGCGTAAAACGAAAGAATTGTTGGCTCAAGACAGGGATTGTCAAGAGTATGGTATCAGGGTAGAGCATTATATCGTTAGCACGGGTTTTGCAGAAGTGATAAAGGGTAGTCCGCTAAAAGATTTTGTGGAGAATATTTGGGGCTGTGAGCTTATTGAGGGTCTGGGTAAAGACGGAGAAGACGTTATTAGCGAGATCTGTTATACCATAGATAATACCACCAAAACAAGAGCACTTTTCGAAATAAACAAGGGCGTAAATGTAAATCCGGAACTTGATGTTAATTCTAAGATGACTGATGAGCAGCGTCGTGTATCATTTAAGAACATGATTTACATTGCTGACGGTCCAAGTGATGTTCCCGCATTCTCATTGGTAAAAAAGAATGGAGGTTCAACTTTTGCTATCTATCCCAAGGGAGATATGGAAGCTTTCAAGCAAGTGGAACAATTAAGAAAGGATGCAAGAATAGACATGTTCGCAGAAGCGGACTATACGGAAAATAGTACGGCATATATGTGGATAGTCAATAAAATACGGGAATATTCCGAGAGAATTGTTCAGGAGGAGAGACAAAAGCGGACCTTAGTTAATGCCGCTCCTCGTCATCTCACTAAATAGAAGTTTGCCAGATTCATATTATTCTTTTTGAATTCAGGGCATTTCTGCCTCTAACCTCTTGCCCTGCGAAGCAGTGCGGCCGAGCGTAGCGAAGGCTACCTCTAACCTAGTAATTATGTCCAATTTCTCCTTTTTCGATTTACAGGCCTACAAGGAAGCAAAATTGCTGGTCAAGGACGTCTACGAGTTGTTGGCTAAGTTTCCGAAGTATGAGGTTTATGCATTGGGTGACCAGCTGCGCAGAGCAGTGGTTTCAGTTCCGTCCAATATAGCGGAAGGGTCGGGTAGAGGCTCGGTCAAAGAAAAGATACACTTTTTGGAGATAGCCTATGGCTCATTGACAGAGACATTGTGTCAAATAGACATTGCTCACGACCTCGGTTATATAACGGATACAGAGTTTCAGAGCACTCAAAATAGGGTAGACAAGGTCGGCAAGATGCTTTCCGGCTTGCGTAACTCATTCAAGAAACAGTTAACCACCTCTAACCCCTAACCTCTAACCCCTAACCCCTCAACTAAAAAATCCCAACGGAATCATATATAATAAGGTAACAAATAATAAAATAATAACAAATAATACAAAAAAACTATGAAAAAAGCATTAATCACCGGTGTCACCGGTCAGGACGGCTCTTACTTGAGCGAGTTTTTATTGGACAAAGGCTACGAAGTCCACGGCATCATCCGCCGCAGCAGCGTCGACTTCCGTGAGCGCATCGCGCATCTGGAGGGCAAGCCCAACTTCCACCTCCACTATGCCGACCTCGGCGACTCCATGAGCATTGTCAAGGTCGTGGGCAAGGTGCGCCCCGACGAGATCTACAACCTCGCCGCCCAGAGCCATGTGCAGGTCAGCTTCGACTCCCCCGAGTTCACCGCCGACGTGGACGCCACCGGTGTGCTCCGCGTGCTGGAGGCCGTCCGTGCCTGTGGCCTTGAAAAGACCTGCCGCATCTACCAAGCCTCTACCTCCGAGCTCTACGGCAAGGTGGAGGAGGTCCCTCAGAATGAGAACACTCCCTTCCATCCTTATTCGCCCTATGCCGTGGCTAAGCTCTACGGCTTCTGGATTGTGAAGGAATACCGCGAGGCCTATGACATGTTCTGTTGCTCGGGCATCTTGTTCAACCACGAGAGCGAGCGTCGCGGCGAGACCTTCGTTACGCGCAAGATCACCCTGGCCGCTGCCCGCATCAGCCAGGGCCTGCAGGACTGCCTGTATTTGGGCAACCTGGACAGCCTGCGCGACTGGGGCTATGCCAAGGACTATGTGGAGTGCATGTGGCTGATTCTGCAGAACGACAAGCCCGAGGACTTCGTCATCGCCACCGGCGTGCAGCACAGCGTCCGCGAGTTCACCGACCTGGCCTTCAAACACGCCGGCATCGAGCTCGAGTTTAAGGGCGAGGGTATTGACGAAGTAGGCGTCGTCAAGAGCATCAACAGTAAATTGTCAACTGTCCATTGTCAATTGTCAATTGGAGACGTTGTCGTCCGCGTTTCCCCGGACTTCTACCGTCCCACCGACGTCGTCAACCTCTGGGGTGACCCGACGAAGGCCAAGGCCAAGCTGGGCTGGAACCCTGCGAAGACATCATTTGAACAATTAGTAAAATTGATGGTAGAGCATGACGTCGCAAAAGTTGCAGCAGAGGGCGCTGCACAGAAGGTGCGCACCAATCTTGCCGAGTACTTGGAGAAGGGAATTGTTAAATAAAAGTTGATAGTTTAAGGAGTTTAAGAGTTTAAGAGTTTAAGGGTTTAAAAAGTTTAAAACTGCAAAACGGAAACTTAAACCACTTAAACAAAAGCGCGGAGCGCCTTAAACCTTTTGAACATTTTAAACATCGCAAGATATGGCGAGCGTTAAGGATTTTGAAGAACTTGCAATCTTTCAGAGGGCACGTGAACTTTCAAAGAAGGTATATCTAGTTACAAATAAGGATGGTTTCAAATCGGATTTCCGCTTTGTACAACAGATACGTGCAGCAGCAGGTTCTATTATGGACAATATTGCGGAAGGTTTTGAGAGAACAGGTAATAGAGAGTTTTTGAATTTCTTATATATCGCTAAAGGTTCTTGTGGTGAGGTTCGCTCTCAGTTAATTAGAGCAAATGATGTGGGATTTTTGACTCCGGAAGAGCACGAAGAACTCTATTCGGAATGTAGAAAGCTTTCTGCCTCTATCATGAACTTTATTAAGGAGATTAAAACGAGCAACTTGACGGGAGCTAAGTTTAAAGAGTTTAATGGCTCAAAAGTTCAAGAGGACTAGTGCGAAGTGTCATGAACCCTTAAACATCTTAAACTTCTTAAACCTCTTAAACTTCTTAAACCTCTTAAACCTCTTAAACCTCTACACTCTCAACTAATGTTCAGAAACCTATCTGATATAGAGCCCGTCACCACTTCACATGGAGTGGGGCAGAAGCGTGTTCTTTTATCCAGCAATGAGTCGGGCTGCTCGCTCACGCAGATAGCCGTAACGGAACTCAAGGCCGGTGAGACCGCCGTTGCCCATGTACATCCCGATATGCAGGAGGGATTCTATGTTCTTGACGGGGAGCTTCAGGTCGATCTTGACGGTCAGAAGACCACCTGCCGCAAGGATACCTTCGTCTATGTGGAGAAATGCACCAGCCACGAGATGCATGCTGTCACGGACAGTCGCATCATGACGATTGGATGCGTCATCGAGGCCAGTCGCAACAAGCTCTATCCCATGCTCTTCAAGCAGAACCGCAAGACGCTGGTATGGGGCACGGAGGACTGGACGGTCTCCGGCGTGCCTAATTCCGAGTCGGAGGTGGAAAACGGCACGTGGGCGCGTTACAACCTTACGGAAGTCATCTCGCGCAGGCCGGAGGAAATCCTCGGACGCCAGACGGCACTCAAGTACAACAACCAGCTGCCGCTGCTTGCCAAGATCATTGATGCCCATCAGGATCTCTCCATACAGGTGCATCCCAATGACGAGATGGCCAAGCGTGTGCACAACAAGTTCGGCAAGTCCGAGATGTGGTATATCCTTGACGCGGCCCCCGGCGCATATCTTTATGCCGGGTTTAAGGAGCAGATCACTCCGGAGCAGTATAAGGAGCGTGTTGCCGACGGCACCATCACGGATGTCCTCGCAAAGCATGTGGTGCACAAGGGCGATGTCTTCTATCTCCCATCCGGTCGTGTCCATGCCATCTGCGGCGGCATAAAGCTTGCCGAGATACAGCAGTCCTCTGATGTCACCTACCGCATCTTTGACTACAACCGCCCCGGTCTCGACGGTAAACCTCGTGAGCTGCATACCGAGCTGGCGGCAAAGGCCATCGACTACACGGTCTATCCGGAATATAAGACGCCGCACGAAGAGAATGTCGGCGAAGCCAACGAACTTCTGAACACGCCGTTCTTCAGCATCAAGATTGTGGAGACGAATGAGCCTTTTCACAGGAATATGATCAAGTACGACTCTTTCATTATTATAATGAATATAGGAGATCCGGTCACCGTCCGTGTCCGTGCCACTGGCGACGAGGTCCTTGTCCCTGCAGAGGCGTCCTGCCTCATACCGGCCGCAATCGCTGACTATGAACTTGTTCCCACCGGTCGCTCTGCCAAGGTCATGGAGGCTTTCATTAACAATAAGAAGTCTATAGGAAAAACAGTGAAAGACTTCTTTCATCTATTCTCGAATTAAATAAATAACGTTTAACGTTTAACGTTTAACGGTTAAAGACGATGTTTTCTTTTGAAAACTTAAGAGTATATAAGGCAGCAAGGAGGTTAGTCAGGGATGTTTACCTGCTGCAGAACGAATTTCCTAAGGAGGAACGATATGCCTTGGGTGACCAGATTCGTAGAGCAGCCACCTCAATAACAGCCAATCTTGCTGAGGGTAGTGGACGCCAGTCTGTTAAAGAGAAGATACATTTCATAGAGATTGCCTTTGGTTCAATGACCGAAGTATTCTGTGAACTGCAGACAGCTTGTGATTTAGGCTATATCAAGACTGAGCAACTGGATGCATTGCGTCCTCAGTTTACTGACGTGGCAAAGATGTTGTCTGGTTTAAGGAGCCGGCTCCAACTGCACCTCGATGGCGCCGTGGCACCAAAAACTCTTTAACCGTTAACCTTTAACCTTTAACCGTTACAAGATACTCTAAACTCTTAAACTCTTAAACCCTTAAACTTTAAGAATGGACAAAAATTCTAAAATATACGTAGCGGGCCACCACGGACTGGTAGGTTCCGCCATTTGGAACAATCTCAAACAGCGTGGCTACACCAACCTCATCGGCCGCAGCCATAAGGAGCTGGACTTGACAGACCAGTATGCGGTCAAGAAGTTCTTTGACGAGGAGCAGCCGGACGCTGTGGTGCTGGCCGCCGCCTTTGTGGGTGGCATCATGGCCAACTCGCTGTATCGTGCCGACTTCATCATGATGAATATGAAGATTCAGTGCAATGTCATCAGTGAGGCCTACGCCCATGGCGTGAAGAAACTGCTCTTCCTGGGCAGCACCTGTATCTATCCCAAGAATGCTCCCCAGCCCATGAAGGAAGACTGTCTGCTCACTAGCCCGCTGGAGTACACCAACGAGGAATATGCCATTGCCAAGATTGCCGGCCTGAAGATGTGCGAGAGCTACAACCTGCAGTACGGCACCAACTATATTGCCGTGATGCCCACGAATCTTTACGGCCCCAATGACAACTTCCATCTGGAGAACAGCCACGTGATGCCGGCCATGATGCGCAAGATCTATCTGGCCAAACTCATCCACGAAGGTGCCTGGGACAAGATAGCCATTGATATGAACAAACGCCCTGTCGAAGGCGTCACCGGCGAGGGTCTTACAGAAAACTCTACACTTTCTACTGACTCTCAACTCTCCACTCTCAACTCTAAACGAAAAAACGCTCTCAGCGTTTTGGCCAAGTATGGCATAGAAGATAATAAGGTAACGCTTTGGGGCACCGGCACACCCCTCCGCGAGTTCCTCTGGTCAGAAGACATGGCAGATGCCAGTGTGCACGTGCTGCTGAATGTGGATTTTAAGGATATTATTGGTATTGAGAAATATTCATCCGTGCATTATGGCGTGGCGGCTGACGGCGTTGTGGACAGGAATCATTCTACAGGTCGTGGCGGAGCCATTCCGAGCCTCGGTGAGATACGCAACTGCCACATCAATGTGGGCACCGGTAAGGAGCTCACCATTCGCGAACTCTCCCAGCTCGTTGTCAAGGCCGTAGGCTTCGGGGGCGAGGTAGCCTTTGATGCAAGCAAGCCCGACGGCACGATGCGCAAGCTCATTGATGTTGAGAAACTCCACAGCCTCGGCTGGACTCACAAGGTGGAGATCGAGGACGGTGTACAAAAGTTGTTCGATTGGTATAAGCAGAGTTTGGAGAAGTAAGAAGGAAGAAGTTAATCGATATAACATCTAAAAAACACGGAAGAAACGAAAAACTCTAGGCAGATGAAAAGTTGATTTTATAAGGACACATTCTGAAAGTTTATTTTCAGGATGCGTCCAAATAAAACCAACCTTATATAATATATAAGCAGACAAAGTCTGTCATCTGCATAGAGAGAAGAATCTGCGATATCCGCGTTTTCTGCGAGAGACATTAGAATTTTAGCGAGAAATATAAGAAAATCCAATATGACAGAGAACGAGATATCCTATAAGATACGCGGTGCCATATACGAGGTATATAAGACACTCGGCCCCGGCCTTCTGGAGTCCGTCTACGAGGAGGCTTTGGTATACGAACTGAAGCTGCGTGGATTAACAGTAGAGAGACAAAAGTCTGTTCCTGTCCAATATAAAGATGTAACCCTGAACACGGATCTTCGTTTGGATCTTTTGGTTGAGGACAAAGTTATCGTGGAGCTGAAGTCTGTATCGGAAATGAAGGATGTGTTCTATAAGCAGACGCTAACTTATTGCAAGTTGCTGAATAAAAAGCTGGGCATTTTGGTTAACTTCAATGTTGACGATATCCTTAGTGACGCAATCATCAGGGTGGTCAACAGGTTGTAACTGGGGTGCGGGTTCTCTTGAGAACACGTGAAGAGCGATGGGGGAAAGCGGCTGTGGAGAGCTCGCTTTCCTAAAGACGATAATCCCATCGCTCTAATAGGAAGCCGTAGCTTCCGACCCCCAGTTGTTTCTAAAATTTTCTGCGCTTTCAGCGATTTCTGCGAGAAATTATAGTGCAACATGAATCCACGTCCCTTCATTGATCAGCTCCGTGTGCGGCAGATGGTCTCTGATGTAGGCCAGCCATCCGGGCTTCATGGGGATGTCCACGGCGCGGCCTTTGGTGTGGTAGGAGTTAGGTGCTCCGCCCACCGCGGCGTTGAGCGCCTTGCACCTGAAGCCGCTGTTGATCTTGATGGGCACGCCAAAGTGCTCCCGCAGCGGCTCTAATACCGCCTCGCACAGCCGCACGAGGTTGTTGACTTCGACCGCATTGATGCGGTTCTCTATATGCTTCTTCTCAGCGGTGTTGCTGTGAAGCATTTCTTCTAAAGTAAAGTGTTCAGATAAATTCATTTCTCTAATTGATAATTGATAATTGACAATTGATAATTATTTAAAGTTCACACATTTCTGTCCCCCGGGAACGGGGGAAATGAAGGGGGTCACACAGAAAACACAGAAATCTTTTTCGACCACGGATTACACGGATTATCACGGATTTTAATAGCACGCTGAAATCACTGAAACCTAGTCGGGTGTGTTTCAAAAAAAACAGAGAAAACCCTTTCCTTCTGTTTGAGACTTCGTTTTTGCTGCTATGCCTGTAGGAATTACCTTGTGAGCAAGCTCGTGCAATGCACAGACATTGCTCACGCTCGGCAAAGTTCAAGCAAGCTTGGCTCTGCTCTCGCTTACTCACAATGCTCCCAGATAAAATCCTTCAGCCATATCACTTCCCTCCGTCGCGAGTGGGGACTCGCTCCCCTTTGTGGGGCCGCAGCCACATTCAGTGGCTACTCTAAAGACCCCAGTCGCCCTGCAGGATTCAAACAGGATGAAAGAAAAACATAGAATAACCGTTTGCAGTTGGCAGCGCTGAAAGCGCGAAATACCTTAGACCAGGGGCTTGCCCCTGGGGGAATGGATCACCTCTATTCCCCAACGCCCCTGTAAGGGGCTAATAATTGTGGGTGGTGTGGGGCCCCATCGATAGGGGCAAGCCCCTATCCTATGTTATTTAGCCCCGTTGGGGCAGTATAATGCCACTCGTGACGGTTTTTAATGTTTTTCTCTTGACTGTATGTTAGGGCTCTGCAGGAGACCAAGATGAGAGTCACTGATTTTTATCTGGATGCTCGCATACAAGGAAAAATATGTGGCTCGCATCGCAAAGGGCTGAAAGCCCGACATACAGGCAAGAGGGTTTTCTGGGTTTTCTTTTAAGATCTGCGGACGGTCACTTTTTGATGAGTTCACGCATCTTGTCATAGTAGCCATCCACGCCCAGCAGCGTGGCGGCGAAGAGCAGGAACTGCGCGCAGAGCAGCAGCACGGTGTGGTCAATCTCTCCCTGGGGAGGAAGGAAGAGGGCGGCAGCCCCGAAAAGGACTGCCGCGCCCCATGACAGGAAGGCCAAACGACGTTTCATAACGTTCAATGGTCAATGGTCAATGTTCAATGAACATCAAATCTTCGAGAGATCCATGAACGAGGCCTCGAGGTTCATGTCAGCGCTGGGCTGAATGGTGCGGGGGTTCTGGCTGTTGCCGTCGCTCCAGCTCATGAACTGGAAGTTCTCATTCTCCGGCACCGCCTCGATGACCACCGTGTCGCTACCCGTTGCCTCCACGCTGTTACCTGCTACGGCCACGCCGTTCTTCTTGATGCTCACGCTGCCACCACCGTCAGCGCCTACGCCCGCCTGGATGCTGTAGGTTTCACCTGCAGCGGGATTCTCCGTAGATCCGTTGTTCCCTGAATCCGTAGTTCCGGAATCGTTCCCTGATTCCGTGGATCCGGAGTTGTCCGTGGACCCTGAACCAGAATTGTCCGTGGATCCAGAATTGTCCGTGGTTCCATCGCCTCCGGCATTGCTGCCGCCGTCTCCGCCTTCGGTGGTCGTGCCGCCTCCGGCAGCACTCTTGGCCACGCGAATGAACACCGCCTCGCTGTGGAAGCGATCCACCCATTTCTTGGGCAGGTCGATGACGATGCTGGCTGTCAGGTCGCTGACAGTGAGATCGGAGGTTTGAATCTCGCGGTCCACATTGATCTTGTCGGCCTTCTCTGGGTCGGTCTCTGCAGCCTTTCTGGCCTCCAGCTTGGCTTTCAGCTGAGCCTGTGTGATGGAGCCGCTGATGGCCGGGCGGAAGGTCAGTCCCTCGGGTGAACAGATGGCCTTTACGTTGAGGCCCACGAGGAATGGCAGCTTCTTCTCTATCTGCTTCATCACTGCAGATACGTCCGTTGCCGTCACGGTGCTGCCGTCTGCCAGATAGTCGCAAAGCTTGTTGTACTCAAGCGTTTGCTGGTTCACCAATCGCGGGGTCACGATGTACTGATCTGTCATTCTGTTGAACCCCTTAAAAAATTGCACACTCAGTGCCATGTGTATTACCTCTTGTCAATAGAGGATTTGATATTTTCCGTGCCACACCATTGTGGTTTTTCGGATTGACGCTGCAAAGGTACGGCGGCAGACGGGGTGAAAACAAGGAAGAAACCTTATTTAATCTTTCTTTCTTTTTGGATATTAAAAACTAAACACTTACAATTAAATACAGAAAGAAGATGAATTCAAAAAAAAAGAGTTTCCCGCTCTAAGGGAGTGTTTGAGAACAGACAAAACATGACTGTGGACCATTTCTGTAATGGCGACACTACATTTAATGTCACTAACAATAACAACGGTGATGTCTTAAAGGACATGTTGCGCGTTCTTCCTGAATTGGTGCAACTTTGCAGGGACAATGAGCCTGTGAGATTTTTTCTGGTTGGGATCCTGGAACAGTTGGTGAACCTCGGGAATCCGAGTCCTTCTGCGGAGTTCGGGCCTAAGAAAGCACATGACGCTGCTGTGAACGAGATTATCCGTCAGGAGATTATTCAATACGCCCGCAAGGTGTGTGTTCATCTCGCAGACGAGTGGAAGAGCGACTTTGATAAGTTGTGGATTGAGATTTTGGGTAAGAAAGTGGTCACTGATGCCATCTACAGGGTGGGGAAGCAGCAGGGCACGAACTTCAACCGCAACCTTGTCGCGCACATATTATATTACATGGACCGTTACGGAGCCTATGGTAAGCGTTACAATGCCGCCGTCATGGCCAACAACCTTGAGGGCAGTAAGGACAGCTCCATTCGTGCCGCGCTGAAGAAGGAACCTCCTGTTGATATCGTGGAATGTTTAGATCGAATTTTAAAGGACCGGGGTTATTGCCGTCAGGACAAAAAATGATGACATTTGCAAGAGAGGAGTAAACCCGGCTCAAAAACATAGCTCGACTCAACCGATCGTTTGGCTCACCTCGATCGATCGTTTGAGTCGACTCAAACGATTTTCCGGCCCGCCTCGCCTTTGTACGTTAAAAGCAGAAAAATATTGAATATTATGACACATTTATCAGAGAAAGACCATAAAGCCTTGATGTCCGACATGAAGTCTTTCGACGAGCAGTTGCCCTGTATTGGCACCTTCTGCTACGCTCCCGAAGCTCATGCCCTCTGGTGATGTGAACAACGATAAGATAGAATTCTCAATTCTCAACATTGCGTTTAAGCAAGGGCAGACCGAAGTTCGCTTCAGGTATGCCGAGCGTAGCTGCTATGCGGCCGAGTAAAGCGAAGGCTATGTCTGCGGCGCTTAGCCGCGAATTCTCAATTGTCAATTGGCCAAACCTGGTCCGGCGACATGCCGAAGTGAAAGTTGACAGATAAAAGATTAAGCTATAAGGTATCTATAAACTATTTACTAATTACTTGGCTAAAGCTTTAAAAAGAGAAATTAATTGGATAAAATGCCCGTTTTTATATTTAATTGAACGAAAAATTTGGTATATAACAATATTATTCCTACTTTTGCAGCAGAAATTTGGTATGGACTAGTTAGTACAGTTAGAATTATGGAAAAGACAGAGTACATAATCATTAAGAATGCATCGCGCAAAGTCCTGCAGCGGATGCGTAAACTTGGTATTGACAAAGCCCAACGTCTTCAGGATATCCAAAAACGCTGGGATGCCGGTGATTATAAGGATGTTAAGGTCATCCAACTGTAATCAATGGAGGACTTATTTTCATGTCATTTATCGTGAGGCACACTCTTTGTTTGCAGCCATGGTAGGAGAGAACTTACGCGATGGCTATGATAAGTAAATCAAGTATATTTTTGTGCTAATCGTAGGCACATGCTAGTTATCTTGCTGTTTCCGTTAGATAATCCCGGCTGGTCTGGCGACATGCCCTAAACATCAGCCCTTGGCTCTCCTGCATCATACATTATTCACGCACAATGCATGAATAAATGGCTTGTATATAAAATTTTATTGATGGGATAGGGAGTGTTTTCGATAAAAAAGCTATCTTTGTAGCGAAATTAAATAATATTTATTTGACAACATTGCTGGAGCATTGGCTTCCCAAGCCGAGGGTCGCGGTTTAACCGCCCCTCTATAACCGATAACCGCAAAAAAAGGAAATATTCCTATTTCATTTTTGCAGAAACTTTCGCTAATAACAAAAAAAAATGTATTTTTGTCCCCTGTAATGATG
>X369_Koala__coassemble_115_pt1 | contig 18938 bp, 19 predicted proteins | sample X369_Koala__metabat2_high_PE_008 | metagenome-assembled genome bin X369_Koala | reverse complement strand
GGAAGAGAAAGCGGAGAAAGAGGCCAAAGCCCCTGCAGAGAAGCCGGCGGAAAAGCCCGCCCGCAAGACGCGCGCCAAGAAGAGCGAAGCCGCTGAAGAAAGCGCTCCCGCCGAGACCAAGGAGGAAAAGAGCGCCGAGACGGAAGCGCCCAAAAAGAAGCGCGCAACGAAAGCCGCCAAGAGCAGCGCCGCCCCGGAGGAAACCTTTATCGTAACGCGCGAAGTGCGCACCACCGAAGAGATTCTCGCCGAGATGAACGCGCCCAAGATGCAGCTGCAGGACGACACGGAGGATCTCACCCGCAACGCCGCCCCCAAAGCCGCCAAAGTCCGGGTGGCAGAATACGACTTCGGCGACAACATCAAGGGAGAGGGCGTGCTCGACATCCAGAACGACGGCAGCGCATTCCTGCGCTCGAGCGACTACAACTACATGCCTTCGCCCGACGACGTCGCCGTAGGCAATCAGCTCATCCGTCTCTACTCCCTCAAGACGGGCGACACGGTGAAAGGCACCGTGATGCCGCCGCAAAACGGCAGCCGCTTCTTCCAGCTCACCTCTGTGGACAGCGTCAACGGCTGCGACCCCCGCAGCATCCGCGAGCGCAGCCCCTTCGAGCATCTGACACCGCTCTTCCCCGACGAGAAGTTCCAGCTCTGCAGCGGACGCGGCGACAACCTCTCCGTGCGCGTGGTGGATCTCTTCTCCCCCATCGGCAAGGGACAGCGCGCCCTCATCGTGGCCCAGCCCAAGACAGGTAAGACCATCCTGATGAAGGACATCGCCAACGCCATCGCCAAGAATCATCCCGAGGCCTATCTCATGATGCTGCTCATCGACGAACGTCCTGAAGAAGTGACGGATATGGCCCGTACGGTGAATGCCGAAGTGATCGCCTCCACCTTCGACGAGCCCGCCGATCACCACGTGCGTATCGCCAATCTCGTGCTCGAGAAGGCCAAACGCATGGTAGAGTGCGGCCACGATGTGGTCATCTTCCTGGACTCCATCACCCGACTGGCCCGAGCCTACAACACCGTGCAGCCCGCCAGCGGCAAGATTCTCACCGGCGGTGTGGACGCCAACGCCATGCACAAGCCCAAACGCTTCTTCGGCGCCGCACGCAACATCGAAAACGGCGGCAGCCTCACCATCATCGCCACCGCTCTGACCGACACCGGCAGCAAGATGGACGAAGTCATCTTCGAGGAATTCAAGGGCACGGGCAACATGGAGCTGCAGCTCGACCGCACACTGGCCAACAAACGTATATTCCCCGCAGTTAACATCGTTCAGTCGAGCACCCGTCGCGACGATCTGCTGCAAGACAAGACGACGCTCGACCGCATGTGGATCCTGCGCAAGTTCCTCGCCGACATGAACCCCATCGAGGCCATGAGCGAGATGAAGTCACGCATCGAGCAGACCCGAAACAACGAGGAGTTCCTGCTCAGTATGAACTCCTGACAGGCGCACGGGCACTACCCTGCCCTCCACGCCTTGCGGCTTCTCACCCTCGTAGTGACAGGCCACACGGATATAGTTGTCCGTAAAACCGTAGATGACGCCGTCCCGATGGCTGTGTTCCAGCAGCACGGGACGCGTTGTCGTTTCGTAGCGACTGTAGAACTCCCGCATCTTGCGCTCCGAGAGGGCCAGGATCCTCTGGCTGCGAAGGTGTTTCTCTTCCGGCGACACAACATGCGGAATCTCAAGCGCTTTCGTGCCCGGACGCTCGCTGTAGCTGAACACATGGTATTCGCTCACGGGCAAAGACTCCATGAAGCGGAACGCCTCCTCAAACATCTCCTCGGTCTCGCCCCTGGTGCCGACAATGACGTCCACTCCGATGTAGGCGTCGGGCATCAGCTCCAGCACGCGCTCCACCTTGCTGCGAAACAGAGCGGTGTCATAGCGGCGCTTCATCAGACGCAGGACCCCGTCGCTGCCGCTCTGCAAAGGGATGTGGAAATGAGGCATGAAGGCGCGCGAAGAGGCGCAATAGCGTATCACCTCGTCGGTCAGCAGGTTGGGCTCGATGCTGGAGATGCGGTAGCGCTCGATGCCCTCCACTGCGTCCGGCGCCTTCACCAGATCGAGGAAGGTTTCTCCGGTAGATTTGCCGAAGTCGCCGATGTTGACACCCGTGATGACGATTTCGCGTCCGCCCTTTGCGGCTACGCCCCGAGCCTGCTCCACCATGCTTTCGATCGAACCGTTGCGGCTGCGTCCGCGCGCGAAAGGTATCGTGCAATAGGTGCAGTAGTAGTCGCAACCGTCCTGTACTTTTAAAAAATAACGCGTGCGCTCGCCCGACGCGCACGAGGGAAAGAAGCGGCGGATGTCGGCCGTTCGGGAAGTGTGAAACTCGTGTTTTGCCAAGAGCCGCTCCTCAGGCATCATATTGACGCGCTTGATGATCTCGGGCACCAGACACACTTTCTCCTCGCTGCCCAAAACGAGATCCACGCCGTCGAGACCTGCGACCTGCTCCGGCTTGAGCTGAGCGTAACAGCCCGTCACCACCACCAGCGCGCCGGGATGACGGCGGGTCATCTTGGAGATCTGCTGACGGCATTTGTGATCGGCCACCTCAGTCACGCTGCAGGTGTTGACCAGACAGATGTCGGCCGTCTCACCTTCATGCACCGTTTCGGCGCCCTCCTCCTGCAAGCATTCGACGATGGCAGAGGTCTCGGCGTAGTTGAGCTTGCATCCGAGCGTAAAACACGCAATTTTGCGTCCTTCGAGCTGTTTCATGGCACAAAAGTACAAAAAATAGACCTTTTATGCACCGAAATCTGAAAAAATATAAAAATTTTCTTCAAATTCCTTGGCTGTTTCACCAAATTGGCGTACCTTTGCACCGGTTTTAAGAACAATTGATTGTTTTACAGTATTAAAAAGTAGAAAAAAATGAAAAAGTTAGCTTTTGTTTTCGCAGCTGTAGTTGCTGTTTCTTTCGCTTCTTGTGGTAACAAGACCGCTCAGGCTGAGGCCGTTGACAGCGACAGCGTTGCTTGCGACACCGTTGCTTGTGACAGCGCAGTATGCGACAGCGTAGTAGCAGACAGCGTAGTAGCTCAGTAAACTACACACATTACAGACAACAACAGAGGCCCGTCAATCTGACGGGCCTCTTCTTTTTCATATCTGTATATCTGTACGCTAAATCCCCATCACAAACTTCACCAAAAGCATAACCACAGGGATCGTCACCAACAAAATGCCAAAGAGGTCGATGATGAAGCCGGACTTGATCATCTTCGTGATGGGCACATAGCCGGAAGCATAGACAATAGCATTGGGCGGAGTGGACACAGGCATCATAAATCCGAGCGAAGAGGACAAGGCGATGCCGACGGCAACAGGTATGGGGCTGAAACCGAGCGAGACGGCCGCTCCGATGGCAATCGGTGCAATGAGATTGGTGGACGCCGTGTGCGAAGTGAGCTCCGAAAGGACCAGAGCCGTCACACAGAACACGCTGACAAAGAGCCACTCAGAGGGATGTCCGCCCAGCACGTCCTTGATGCCGGAACCCACCCAGGCCGAAAGACCCGTAGAGTACATCATGCCGCCCATAGCCAATCCGCCGCCGAAGAGCAACAGCGTGCCCCACTCTATGCCTTCCATGCCGTCTTTCCACGACATCGTCATCTCGCCCTTCTTCAGATTGACGGGCAGGAAGAACAGGAGCAAACCGCCCACCATAGCCGCAATCGCTTCAGGGAAATGACTCTGGTAGAACTGGAACACAGCGGACTTGTCATCGTAAAAGATGTTCAGCACGCCGGGAGCCACCCAGAGCAGGAATGCAACAAAGAAAGCGAACATCGTGTTTTTCTGGGCAGGAGTCCATTTGCCCAAGGCCTCCTTCGAACGGCAGATGAATTCACGGGCGCCTTCAATGTGCTCAACATCAGCGGGAAACATGCGCCAGAGCACAACGGAAGCCAGCACAAAATAGGCAACCATCGCCACAACACCCCACACCATCCACTGGAAGAACGTGATTTCCGGAGCCTGAGGCGCCAACTGCTCCACGAAACCGACCATGATGAGGTTGGGCGGCGTGCCAATCGGCGTCATCACACCGCCGATGCTGCAGGCGTATGCCGTCATCAGCATCAGACCCGTTGCATATTTATATTTGGAGAGGTCAATGGTTTTGCCGTTGGCCGCCATCATCTCGCGAATGGCTTCCAACAAACCGAGGGAGATGGGAAACATCATAGCTGCCGTAGCCGTGTTGCTGACCCATCCGGAACAGAGAATACAGGCCAGACCGATGGCAAGGAAGATGCGCCTCGGCGAGTCGCCCACCCACTTCATCGACATGATGCCGTAGGCAATACGCTTATCCAAGCCGTTGACCATCATGCCTTTAGCGATAAGGAAGCCGCCCATAAACAGGAAGATCATGGGGTTGGCAAAGTGACTGTAGGCATCTTCAACGGAAGCAATGCCGAAAAGGACGCACAACGTCGGCCCCAGGAGCGAAGTGACGGGAATGGGCACAGGCTCGGTGATCCACCAGATGGCCACCAGCGACATCACCGCCAAAAGATGATGGCCCGGCTCCGAAAGCCCGTCAATCGGCATAAACCAAAGCAAAACGGCACACAGGGGACCCGCTACGGCTCCCACCAGTTTGCGGAGACCTTCTCCGCGATTTCCTTTTTCCAATGCTGCGTTATTCATGATACAAAGGTTTTTATATTAAGCAAGAAGTCCCGCATGCAGCATTCTGCACACGGGACTTCCCATATAATTTCGTCTGTGACGTGTTTACTCTGCTGCTTCTGCGGGAGCTTCTGCCTCGGGAGCGGGAGCTGCCTCCTCTGCTGCGGGAGCGGGCTGAACACCACCCTCTGCAATCACAGTGAAGGGCACCTGAGCGGTCACTTCCTTGTGAAGCTTCACCTGAGCCACGTAGCTGCCAACGGTCTTCACATCCTTCACAATGATGGTCTTGCGGTCGATGTTGAAGCCGAGCTTCTGCAGCTCGTCGGCGATGTGGAGGCTGTTGACGCTGCCGTAGATGACGCCGGTGGCGCTCACCTTGGTGGAGATGGTCAGAGCAACGGCGTTGAGCTTCTCGCAAAGAGCTTCAGCCTCAGCCTTGATCTTGGCCAGCTTGACAGCCTTCTGCTTGAGGTCCTCGGCCAGCTGCTTCTTGGCGCTCTCACTGGCGATGACACCCTTGCCGAAAGGAATCAGATAATTACGACCGTAGCCGGCCTTTACATTCACGATGTCGTTCTTGAAACCAAGACCGATGATATCTTCTTTCAGAATAATTTCCATGATTCGTCCTCCTTTTTAATTTACTTCATCAAATCAGTTACGAAGGGCAACAGAGCCAGGTGGCGGGCACGCTTTACAGCCTGAGCCACACGGCGTTGGAACTTCAAGGAAGTACCGGTGATACGGCGGGGAAGAATCTTACCCTGCTCGTTCAGGAACTTCTTCAGGAATTCAGGATCCTTGTAGTCAATATACTTGATACCACTCTTCTTGAAACGGCAATACTTCTTCTTCTTGACGTCAATAGCGGGAGCGTTCAGATAACGGATTTCAGATGTTTGCTGTGCCATGTCTTAAGCCTCCTTTTTGTTGTTTCTTCTCTTTTCTGCATACTCAACGGCATACTTCTCCATCTTGACGGTGAGGTAGCGGAGCACCTTCTCATCACGACGGTAAGCAATCTCCAGAGACTTGATAGCCTCGGGCTCAGCCTTAAACTCGATAAACTGGTAGAAGCCCGTGCTCTTCTTCTGAATGGGATAGGCAAGCTTCTTCAGGCCCCAATTCTCCTCGCCGATAATCTCGGCACCGAGCTTGGTCAAAACGCCCTTGAACTTTTCTACCGCTTCCTTCATCTGATCATCAGACAAAACGGGAGTTAAAATGAAAACGGTTTCGTATTGGTTCATAATACGCTTAAAAATGGGTTAATAATGTAATAATTTTGCAAAATGCGCTGCAAAGGTACGAAAATTCCCGCAACCGCACGCCATTTATTGGAAATAAATTGCCAAAAGAACTAAATTCTGAGACGAAAAGTTGCTCAAATCATACTTTTTTGTTTATTTTGTGTCCGAAATCAAAGAAATAAACATCAAAATCTATATTGCTATGACTAAATACGCCGGCGTTTGCGCCATTGTTTTCGGCACACTTGTTTTGGTTCTGAGCTATCTCCTGGACTGGGTTGACTACAACTGGGTGCAGGGCCTTGCACTCGTGTGCATCATCGGCGGCCTCATCGCCCACATTATTTTGAGCAAGAAGGCGGCAGAATAAGGCGGTAGCCTTTGCCGTGCACGTTGTTGATCTGGATGCGGTCGTCGTCCTTCAGCAGCTTGCGGAGTTTCGTGATATATACATCCATTGAACGGGCGTTGAAGTAGTTGTCTTCAACCCAAATGGATTTCAGGGCAACCTCTCGCTGCAGGATGTCCCCTACGTGCATGCACAACAGCGTGAGCAGCTCGCTCTCCTTCGTGGTCAGGCGCGTCTGCGTTTCGCCGCGTGTGAGCGTCTGGCGCTGCGTGTCGAAGGTGTAGGAACCCAGCTGGTAGATGTTTTGGGGCTTGTTCTGCTTGCCGCCTGCACGACGCAGGATGGCCTCAATGCGATACACCAGCTCATCCATGGAGAAAGGCTTGGTCAGATAGTCGTCGGCACCGAGCTTGAAGCCCTCGAGAATGTCCTCTTTCAGATTCTTTGCCGTCAGGAAGATGATGGGCACGTCGGGATTGATCATGCGAATCTCCTTAGCCAGCGTGAATCCGTCCATGCGGGGCATCATGACGTCCAGCAGACACAGATCGAAGCTGCTCGTGGTGAAAGCCCTGTAGCCGGCCTCTCCGTCCAGATAGAGATCTGCATCGTAGCCCTTGGCCTGCAGATATTCACGCACCAAAACGCCGAGACTCTCCTCGTCCTCACAAAGCATAATACGATGTTTCTGTTCCATAGTCTTTTGATTTTATTCGTTAGATATTAGCGGAATTGATATTGTAAACACGGTGCCCTTCCCCAGCTCGCTGGTGGCATGAATGTTGCCTTGGAAGAGCAGCACCATCTTGTGCACGTAGGCCAGACCGAGGCCGAAGCCCTTCACGTTGTGACGGTCGCCCGTGTGCACGCGGTAGAACTTGTCGAAAATCTTCTTCAGGTCGCTCTTGGCGATGCCCAGACCGTTGTCGCCGATGGAAATCATGAGATGACGGTCTTTGTTCCAGGTCTTGACGGTCAGATGCAGGGGCACACCCTCGCGGCTGTACTTCACGGCATTGTCCATCAGATTATATATAATGTTCGTGAAGTGCATTTCGTCCACACGGATTTCAGCTTCCTCCGCGTCCAGATGAGCCTCTATCTCGCCGCCGTTCTGACGCACCTTCAGCGAGAAGGTCTCTATCACGCCGTCAATCTGTGCGTTGGCGTCGAGCTCCTGCCACTTGAAGGCAATGTTGCCGGAATCGTAAAGCGACATCTGCAACACCTTCTCCACCTGGAAACGCAGGCGCTTGGTCTCGGAGACGATGACGCCGGCAAAGCGCTCGTACATCTCCTCCGTCTTCTTCAGGCTCTTGTCGGAAAGCATCTGCGCGGCAATGCTGATAGTGGAGATCGGCGTCTTGAATTCGTGCGTAAGATTGTGAATGAAGTCGTTCTTCATCTCAGTGATATGCTTCTGACGCACAACGAGATACACCGTAAAGAGGAAGGTCAGCAGAAGAATGACGGTAAAGATGATCGCCGGAGCCACCATGTTGGCCGCACCGAGGATATAGCGCTGCATGCCGGGAAAATGCACGCGCACCACACCCATCTTGCCGGAAGGGTCATTGCGGAAGAGCGTCTGCGTATAGGCATACTGCTCACCGGCGCTGTCGTAATCCTCGCAGCGATAGACTTCCCTGCCCTCCGTGTCGTACACGATGAAATGAAAAGGCATCGTGATGCCGTTGCCCTCGAGCGAAGTGCGGATAAATTGCTCCATACGCTTCACGTTGATGCGCTCGCGAAACGGCAGCGCACTGGCCTGATAGAGCACTCGGAGAATGACGTCTCCGAGCACCTCCTGCTCATAAAGATAAGCGTTGCGCACCTTCTTCTGGAAAGACGAACTCATCGGCATCGGCCCTATATGGAAGATATCGTCGGCGATGCTCTTCTCGTCGTCAATCTCCTGAAGGTAGTCAATCGTCTCCGCACGCTCCAAATCGCGGCTGGCCTGATCCAAAGAACGGAACACATTGGCGTCGAACTGCTCCACGCGCATGTGCACCATTGCTTCGGCATAACGGAACTGCGAATAGAGCAGCACCAGAAAACTTGCCACCATAAGGATGCTAATGGTCCAAATCAACCAACGTTTCATACTGCAAAGATAAGAGTTTTATTGACCACATACGATAAAAGCGACCCCGAAAAGGGCCGCTTTTAACTTTTTTATAGTAATATTGCGAATTGTTAGTTTACGAAACGTCAATCTTCGTCGGTGCCCTTGTAGGCAGCCACCAACTTCTGCTGCACATCGCCGGGAACGAGCTCGTAAGAGGCGAACTTGGTGATGAAGCTGGCACGGCCGCCGGTCAGGCTGGACAGCGCCGTCGAATAGGAAGACATCTCCGCAAGAGGCGCCTTACAGGTCAGCTTCTCGTATCCGTTCTCGCTCTCCATGCCGGTGATCATCGCACGACGCCCCTGAAGGTCGCTCATCACGTCGCCCATCTTGTCGCTCGGCACAAAGACCTCGACGTCGTAGATCGGCTCGAGAATCTTGGGACCGGCCTCACGGAAAGCCTGCGAGAAGGCGTTTCTGCCTGCCAGCATAAAGCTTAACTCGTTGGAATCCACGGGGTGCATCTTGCCGTCGTAAACAATGACACGCACGTCGCGTGCATAGGAACCCGTCAACGGGCCCTGCTCCATACGCTGCATCACGCCCTTGAGAATGGCCGGCATGAAGCGGGCGTCGATAGCACCGCCCACAACGCTGTTGATGAAGACGAGCTTGCCACCCCACTCCAGATCCACGACCTCTGTGCTCTTGGCGTTGACGCGGAATTCCTGATTGCCGAACTTGTACACTTCCGGATCGGGCATGCCTTCGTAGTAAGGCTCCACGATGAGATGCACCTCACCGAACTGTCCGGCACCGCCCGACTGCTTCTTGTGGCGATAGTCCGCACGGGCAGCCTTCGTGATGGTCTCACGGTAAGGAATCTTCGGCTCGTCAAAAGCAATCTGAATCTTCTCGTTGTTTTCCATACGCCACTTGAGCGTGCGCAGATGGAATTCTCCCTGTCCGTGCACAATGATCTGGCGCAGCTCCTTAGACTGCTCCACCTGCCACGTCGGATCCTCCTCACGCATCTTCTGCAGCGCGTTCATCATCTTCTCCGTCTCGCTCTCGTTGACCGCACGGATGGCGCGACTGTATTTGGCATTGGGATATTTGATGAAGTTGAAACGGTTCTCACAGTTCTTGTCGTTCAGCGTGTTGCCGGTCTTCACGTCTTTCAGCTTCACGGTGCAGCCGATGTCGCCGGCCACCAACTCGTCCACCTTGATACGCGTGGCGCCTGCACAGCAGAAGAGGCTGCCGATACGTTCGCGGCTGCCGCGATCGGCGTTCTGCAGATCGTCGCCCTCCTTCACACGACCGGACATCACCTTGAAATACTGCACTTCTCCGATATGAGGCTCCACAGCCGTCTTGAAGAAATAGAGGCTCGTCGGACCGTCGGCAGAAGGCACCACCTCCTCGCCGCGTGTATTGTGCACTCTGGGCATTTCGTCCACAAAAGGCACCACGTTGCCCAGGAATTCCATCAGTCGGCGCACGCCCATATCCTTCACGGCGCAGACACAGAATACTGGGAACATGCCTCTGGCAGCCAGACCCTTACGGATGCCCTCACGCATTTCGTCCTCGGTGAGCGTCTCGCTCTCGAAGAACTTCTCCATCAGCGACTCGTCGTTCTCCGCAGCAGCCTCCACAAGGGCCTTATGCATCTCCATTGCCTTATCCTTCTCCGAATCGGGGATTTCCTCGATGGTAGGCGCACCGCCTTCCGGACCCCATGAATACTTCTTCATGAGCAGCACGTCGATTAGACAGTTGAAGTCGGGACCCGTCTTGACGGGATACTGCACGGGCACCACCTTGTTGCCGTAGATTTCACGCAACTGGTTGACAATATGGTCGAAGTCGCAGTTTTCGTCGTCCAGCTGATTCACCAGGAAGATGACCGGCTTCTTCAGCTTTTCGGCATATCTGAAATGATTCTGCGTGCCCACTTCAACGCCGTTGGCGCCCTTGAGCAGCAGCACGCAGGTATCAGTCACATTCAAGGCGGTCAGAGCACTGCCGACAAAGTCGTCACTGCCCGGGCAGTCGATGATATTCAGCTTCTTCCCGTTCCACTCCACATGATATACGGTGGAGAACACGCTGTAGCCGTACTCCTGCTCTACAGGGAAATAATCGGAGACAGTGTTGTGCTGGGTGATGCGTCCGCGACGCTTGATGATACCTGCTTCGAAAAGCAGGCTTTCCGTGAGTGTTGTCTTACCACTACCGTCATTGCCAAGCAGGGCAATGTTTTTAATTTCATGAGTCTGATACGTTTTCATGTGTGTTAGATTTGACAAATTCGGCCGAAAGATACGATTTTTTCACGAAAACGCATTCGACAAATTATATGTTTTAGAGCATGAAATCGCTGATTATGTCATTTGAAACAAAAAAACCTTGCTCCGAGAGCCTCAAAACGCCCTCTTCGAACGTCATCATTCCGCGTTTCAGGTGCGGTTTTGCCGTTTTCAGAGTGTCATTCCGACGTTTTTCGTCCAACTCGGCAAGATTCAAACCGTCCGATGTCCTCAGTCGGGTCATGACCGTCTCGTTGTAGCGCTCGTCCTCCGTAAGAATCTCTTCCTCAAACGGCGCCGAGGGAGCATTGCAATAGGCTTCGAGCGAACTGAGGTTCCAACGCCGGCGGAAGGCACCGTCGAAGGAATGTGCTCCGGGTCCGAGCCCGACGTAAGGCAAGCCCTTCCAATAGCCGCTGTTGTGCTGCGCCCGATATCGGGGTTTGGCGAAATTGCTGATCTCGTAGTGCTCCATACCGGCATTGCGCACCGCCCGTACCAAAAGGTCGTACATCTCGGCCACTTCGTCATCTGAAGGCAGCCTCAAGGTTCTGTCCTGCGCGAGCCGTTTGGCCAGCACAGTCCCTTCCTCAAGCTGCAGGGCATAGGCGCTGAGGTGAGGGGCCGACACTTCAAGCATTGCTTTAACATTTCCCTCCCACTGACTGATATTCTGCCCAGGAAGCCCGAACATTAAATCCAAACTAATGTTCTCAAATCCTGCAGTTCGCAACAGATCCAAAGCTTCCAGAGCCTGCTTCGCCGTATGCCTCCGGCCCAAAAATTCCAGCACGCCGTCGTCGAGACTCTGCACCCCCATACTCACCCTGTTGACGGGCGTATCCTTCAGCGCCCTCACCCACTCCGGCGTCACATCGTCGGGATTAGCCTCTACGGTGCATTCCTGCAAAGAGGAGAGTCCGCACAAGGCATCGATCTTTTCGAAAAAGCGCTGCAGCATAGCCGGCGACAACTGGCTGGGCGTGCCGCCACCTATATATATCGTGTCCGCACGCGCACGAAAGAGTTCATCCCTTCTCTGCTCTGCCTCACACAACACCGCCTCCATATAGCGCTCGTGCCATGCGGGGCCGCTTGTGGTAGAAAAAAAGTCGCAGTAGACACACCGCGACTTACAGAAAGGAACATGCAGATAAATCACTTATATTCTTCTTCAAAAGTGAGATCGTAGAAGCAGGCATAGACATTTTGCATGGCGTTGGCCTGTCCGGCGCTGTGGGGCACGATCAGACGCACATGCGCCGGTTTGCCGCCCAGTCTCTGCGCATTGCCCAAACGGACGTATCTCATCGCCAGAATCCAGCCTGAAGGCACACTGGTACTACCATACACGTTGTTGAACGTGCTGCCCCAATAGACATCGGTGGCAAACGTAGCCGTGAACGTGCCGGAATCGTTGCTGACGTCAATCATCTCCGGATTGGTCACGTAGGGATTGCCCCAGTTGCTGGTCTGCACACTGTCGGCCGATATATTGTACTCGAGGAAGCGACAGGCCAGACGTTGACTTTCGCCACTCTTCAGATAATCACCTACACCTTTGTTCAGAATCTGCATATAGACACCCGAAGCCGACATCCTCACATATTGGTTTTGACTGACATCCGTCGTGCTGTCCTGAGCCACGAACTGCGCTTCGCTGATGACCTGAACCTTGGACATACGTATCAACTCCGTGCCGTCCGAAGAACGCACGACGAATTCCCGCTCAAGAAACGCATCGATTGTCTCCTTTTCCTTTTGTTTCTGCTTCGCATAGGTCTCTTCGCCGCTGCATGCACAACACATCCATGTCAGCAAGAGCGCTGCAGTTATCATTATTGTCTGTTTCATCTCAATAGGTGTTCGTAGGCCTTCACAGCCTTTTTAAATTGTTCGATTGCCTCCTCCTCATTACCGGTGAATCTGCCGCCGGCAGCATTTTTGTGTCCGCCGCCGTCAAAGAAGTCGGCCGAGAGCCTGTTGCACGGGAAGTCATCCACGCTGCGCAGGGAGATTCTGTACTGCTCGGGGTGCTCGGTGTCCTGGCTCATCAGGCAAGTCAGCTTCATACCGCTGATTTGCAAAGGCAGATTGACGATGCCCTCCGTATCTCCGTTTTTCGTACCGAGCAGACGGCGCTCCTTGTTGGTGAGCGTCATGTAGGCTGCGTGCGTTCCGGGTATCAATTGCATCTTCGTATAGAGCAGATAACCCTGCAGGCGCAGTCGCTGTGGCGTCATCGTCCAGAAAATCTTCCTGTAGAGCATATCCTTGTCCACACCACGCTCCATCAGCCGGCTCACGCAGTCGTACACCGCCGCGCGGTTGGAGTTGTAGGTGAAGGCTCCCGTGTCGGTCATCATGCCGCAATAAAGACATTCGGCTTCCTCCTGCGTCAGGTTTTCCATTTCGCCGAGCTCCGTCATCAGATGGCAGAGCAGCTCGCAGGTGGCACACATCTCGGGTCGGGAAAGCACCAGGTCACAATAATCCTCCGGCCCCAGATGATGGTCTATCATGATGCGGGCGCAAAGATTCTTCTCCAACACTGGCGCCAGATTCCGGGTGCGCTCCCGGTTGCCGTGATCGCAGCAGATGATGAGATCCGCATCCTGTACCAACTCCTCCACCCTGCCGGGATTCACGTCGTAGGTGACAATCTCCGAAGCACCGGGCACTGCGGCCAGAAAGTCGGGATAGTGATTGGGCATCACCACATAGGCCTCTTTACCCTTGCGCTGCAACCATTTCATCATCATCAGCGTGCTGCCCAAAGCGTCTCCGTCGGGGTTCACGTGACCCACACAAAGCACTTTCCGGGCGTTTTCGATGAGTGAAAACCACTTTTTCCGGCCTTCAAGGTTAAGAATTTGCTCCATTTCGGGCACAAAATTACAAAAAAAACATCACTTCGCAAAAAAAGTCCGTCGCAAATGCCCTACATCATACATTTTTTATACTTTTGCACTCGCAAACCTAAAAAACACATAAAGCCTATCGAAACAGCCTTACTCCGAACCAACACTCAGTAAAACAGACATGAGTAACTTTAAGGAACAGACGGATCACCAGTTGATCACGCTGTACGAGCAAGGTAACGACGAAGCTTTTGATGTTCTTTTGGAACGCAATCAGCAGGTTGTTTTCAGTTATATCCTTCGCCTCACCGGCGGCAATCAGGATCAGGCGAACGACATCTTTCAGGAGACGTTCACCAAAGCCATCGTCGCCATCCGCACCCACCAATATCAGCAAACGGGCAAATTCTCCGCATGGCTGATGCGTGTGGCTCACAATCTCGTAGTGGACGGCTCACGCCGCAATCACGGCGCCACACCGGTATCCGACGACAAGGCCGATTTCCTCTACAACAATCTGGCACTTTCGGAAAACACCGTGGAAGACAGCTTCAGCCGCAAGGCGCTCAGCACCACGCTCAACAGCCTCATTGCCCTTCTGCCTGAGAATCAGCAGGAAATCATCCGACTGCGCTTCGTGGAGGACCTGCCTTTCAAGGAAATCGCTGAGATTCTAGGCATCAGCATCAACACCGCTTTGGGCCGCATCCGCTACGCCCTCATCAACCTGCGCAAGCTGGTGTCCGAGCACGAACTCCAGCTCGTGGGCTAAGACTTCAGAGCACCAGTCTTCTGATATCCTTTTTCAGGTTGAGCTCAATGTTGAAGTGCGTGCAGTCCTTCATCTTGATGTTCAGCCTGTCCAGCGCGTCCAGCGTCTCGTAGAGCTTGGGGCTGGAAGAAAACATCATGGCGTAGGGCGTCACGGCATAGAGCATTTTGGAGAGATTTATCGAGGCGAAGAACACACAGCCCACAATCTCATCCTTCAGCTGCTGATAGGCCACGCTGCTGCCCAGCGATCCGGCCTTGGAGGCCAAAGCGGCGTCGTTGCTCACAAAATAAAGACGCCCGCCCCTGCGGTCTGCATTCCGGCAGATGCCCGACTGCCACTCTTCACCCTTCCACTCCAGCATAGCCTCTTCCGAGAACTCCGTATTCTTCAGTTCTGCCAGCACAAGAGCGTGCAGCTTGTTGAGAGAGAGAATGGGGATGCTCACACTCACATCGCCCTCTATGGCATTGATGATTTGATCGGCATCCAACTGTGTGTTCAGCGCCGCCAGCATGGGACGAAGCCTCTTGTAGTGGCGCATCAGCTCCAAATGATGATCGCCTTCGATGTTGGCACAAGCCCAAAATACGGGATCCGCCGGCGCCAGATTCAACAGACGTCCGTTGATGGGATGGAAACTCTTGTTGAATTCCACAAAATAGTCCCGCAAGCGGTCATCCGCGAAGTCCAGATTGGCTTCGAACGTCACCTTCTTGTTGGTCACCCCGACAGCAGCCTTCACCTCGACTTTGGAGAGATCGGCGCCTTCGGGCAGATGCATCGCGATTTGCTCCGTGACGCTCTCGGGCAACACATCGGCATGTGTGTAGAGTTTGATCTCGCCGGGCTGCTCGTCCAGCGAAACGAGAATGTCGCTCTCGCTACTGCCCTGTATCATGAGCTCGGCCATCTGCTCATAGAGATCCTGCGACATATTGATGGTTGTCGGCCCCATCACCAGCACTTTCTCATCGTCGTGCGACATCACGAAGTTGCCGATGACACACCAAATCAGCCCACGGCGCGTCTCCGTCTCAAAACCCATGCTGCGCAGGTTCTCGTCCAGCTGCTCCGCATTGGCCACCGACGCCACCAGACCCATGTTGCCGTTTTGCGCCACAAAACCGTAGAGCGGCTTTGTGAAATCCACGCCGGTGTTCGACATCTTGTTGTAGTGCAACATCAGATCTTTGACAGTGAACCCGAGATTCTGCGCCGTCTGCGTAAAATCAAGCACCATCACGGCCTTGGCATCGCGGGGAATGGCGCTGCGGTATCCGTTGTCCGGACGCAGATTCAGATATAAGACAATGCCGAAGGCGGCGGCCACCACCAGACCCAGCACCACGTAGAATTTTCTTCCTTTTGCTTTACGCATGGCGTATTTCGTTGTTTAAATGCATGATATGTGCGGCCACCAGTCCGGCCGTTTCCGTTCTCAGTCTGCTGCCGCCCAATGAGACGGGCACAGCACCCGCTCCGAGGGCCTCCTCCACTTCTTCGCGGGAGAAGTCTCCTTCCGGCCCCACCATCACCAGCGTTTCGCCTTCGTGAGGGCCTTCCTTGCGGAGCACGTCGTCCAGATGCGCCCTCCGGCCTTCGTGGCAGTGACAAATATAAGCCCTGGTCTCCTCCCCGATACTTCCTATGAGGCTCTTGAAGGGCGTCATTCCTTTAAGTTCGGGCACCCACGCCTTCCTCGACTGCTTCACGGCCGAGAGCACAATGCGGCGCAGGCGGTCCAGCTTGATGTCGTGACGCTCCGAGTTGTCCGTGTGGATGAACGTGATTTCGTCCACGCCGATTTCAACCGCCTTCTCCACCATCCACTCCATGCGCTCGTTCATCTTCGTCGGCGCAACGGCCAGATGCAGACGTCCGTGCCACAGAGGCTCCTGGGGCAGCGACTCCTCGATGCGGTAGAGACAATGGCGGTTGGCCCCCGTGGCGGTGAAGCCACGGTGGAACGAGCCCCGTCCGTCCATCAGGAAGATTTCGTCACCCTCGCCCATCCGGAGCACCCGCACGGCGTGCCGGGCTTCCTCTTCGGGCAATTCGCCCTTGAGCTGCGGGTCGTAGAAATAACGCTCTTCCTTCATCTTCCCTTTCCTTATTCTACATAGAGCACCAAACCCTTAAGGTATTCACCCTCGGGGTGGTAGATGTTGACGGGATGGTCGGCCGGCTGATGCAGCTGATGCAGGATGCGCACCTTGCGCCTGGTGATGGCGGCGGCGGTGAACACGGCGGTGCGGAACTGCTCCTTGCTGACGGCCTGCGAGCAGGAGAAGGTGAAGAGTATGCTCCCGGAGGGCATCTTGCTCATGGCGCGTGCATTGAGCTTGGTGTAGCCCTTGAGGGCGCGCACCAGAGCGTCCTTGTGCTTGGCAAACGCCGGCGGATCGAGAATCACCAGATCGTAGCTCTCCTGCATGCCGTCCAGGAAGTCAAACGCATCCCGGGCGAACGCCTCATGACGGCCGTCTCCGGGAAAGTTCAGCGCCACGTTGGCACTGGCCAACTCGACGGCCTTGGCCGAAGAATCCACGCTATGGACCAGTGTGGCACCGCCCCGCATGGCGTAGACGGAAAAGCCGCCCGTGTAGCAGAACATGTTGAGCACCTTGCGGCCTTTGGCATAACGCTCCACCAGCGCTCTGTTGTCGCGCTGATCCACGAAGAAGCCGGTCTTCTGTCCGTGATACCAGTCGATGCGAAAGCGGAGACCGTTCTCCCTCGCCACGTGTCCTTTTTTATCAATAGGAATCTCCGCACCGGCCCGGTTGGGATCCTCCTCGCCCTCCACCCAGAGGAATCCGTTCTCCTGATGCAGGTCGGCCTTGAAGGGCAGCGTGGTCTCGCTCTTGTAGTAGACGGCTTTGAGGCGCCCCTTCATCACGCGCACCAGAGCCTCGGTGATCGCCATGCGGTCGCGGTGCATCCCGACGCTGTGGGCCTGCACCACCGCCAGCTCGCCGTAGAGGTCGATGACCAGGCCGGGCAGAAAGTCGCCTTCGCCGTGCACCAGACGATACACGTCGTTGTCGCTCCTCACCACACCGATGGCTTCCCTCACGCTCCAGGCCGCACCGAGGCGCTCTTCCCAGAAGCGGGCGTCGATGGCCTCGCTGCCGAAGGTCAGCACGCGCAGGGCGATGCTGCCCACCTGCCAGTGTCCCTTGGCCACATAGCTGCCGTCGGCGGTGTAGACGGAGACGACGTCGCCCTCTTCGGGCTCGCCCTCCATGCGCTGCACGGCGCCGGAGAACACCCAGGGATGGAAACGTCCGAGGCTTTCCTCCTTACCCCTCTTCAGATATAATTTCAAATCCTTCATGCTGAAGTCTCTTGAGTTCATCATACAGTCTGATGCAGGCCCATGCATCGGTGGCGGCGTAGAGCTTCTGGGCCTGCGTGAGCGACGGCGCCTCCCAGTTGGAGAGCTGCTGCGTCTTGCTGATTTTCTCGCCGAAGACGTTGGCGTAGAGTTTCTGCAGCGAGAGGTCTTCTATGCCGATGGCCTGCACGTAGCGCTGCAGCTCGAAAAAGCGTCCGGGCAGGAAATCGCGCCGGCGGTGGAGCTGGTGTATGTCGTCGGTCCACGAGAGTGCTACCTTGAGCTGGCTGCGGTCCTCCAGCAACTTGACGAGACAATCGGGCAGCCCCATCTGACACAGGCGGAAGAGGAAACACACCTCGCGGCTCGAGATCTGCAGCAGCGCTACGGCGTTCATGCCGCCCTTCTTGAAGTTGGGCTTCGTCTCCGTGTCCAGGCCGATGATGTCCTGCCGCATCAGGTAGTCCACCGCACGCTCGGCCTCCGCCTCTCCGTTGACCACCACAATGCGCCCCGGGAAATTCACTCGGGGCAATTCGTTGATTTTGGTCTTGTCGTAATGTGAATAGAGGCTTTTCACGCCACAAAATTACTAAAAAATGTTGAAAGTCTGCAAACGGCCCGCCCGCGAATTTCTCCATTTGAATATTTTTTTATAAATTTGTGCCCGAAATATTGTACTCAAAGACTATGGCAAATCCAAAAACAGATAAAAGCAGGAAAAAGAAGGACGAGGATATCAAGCCCCGCCGCTCCTGGCGGGACTTCTTCCGCGAGTTCTTTTCAACCGGCGCAGAGGTAACGCCCGAAGAGGCACTCAAGCGCAACGACAAGCTGCGTTTCGGCTTGGGCGGCGTGCTCTTCATCGTGTCGGTCTTCACACTGCTCTCCATCGTCTCCCACATCTTCACCGGAGGCATGGATCAGAGCTGGGCGCCCGGCGTCCGCGCCAACAACTGGATGGGCACCGCCGGCATGTTCACGTCCAAATTCTTCGTAGAGCGCTGCTTCGGCATCGCCAGCCTCTTCATCCCCCTCTTCCTCGTGGCCGCTTCGCTGCGCATCATGCGCATCTACAAGGTGCGCCTGTGGAAGTGGTTCATCAACTGCACCGCCCTCCTGCTGTTGGTGTCGGCCTTCGGCGACCTCATCTTCCGCGACCTGCTCAACGACATGAACAGCGCCGTCAACATCGGGGGCAACATCGGCCATCAGGAAATTCTTATCCTGCAGGAAAACATAGGCACGATGGGCACCTGGCTCATCCTTATCGCCGCACTCATCGCC
>X369_Koala__coassemble_111_pt1 | contig 19282 bp, 18 predicted proteins | sample X369_Koala__metabat2_high_PE_008 | metagenome-assembled genome bin X369_Koala | reverse complement strand
TAACCACACTATTAAATTAAATTAGGTATGGACGCAAAGAAAGTTTTGGAAGATTTGAAAAGACGCTTCCCTAACGAGCCTGAGTATCATCAGGCAGTAGAAGAGGTGCTGGGTACCATCGAAGAGGAGTACAACAAGCATCCCGAGTTTGACAAGGTAAATCTGATTGAGCGCCTCTGCATTCCCGATCGCATTTTCCAGTTCCGCGTAAGCTGGATGGACGACAAGGGCAACATTCAGACCAACATGGGCTACCGCATCCAGCACAACAACGTGATTGGTCCCTACAAGGGCGGTATCCGTTTCCATAAGAGCGTAAACCTGAGCATCCTGAAGTTCCTGGCCTTCGAGCAGACCTTCAAGAACTCTCTGACCACCCTGCCCATGGGCGGCGCCAAGGGCGGCAGCGACTTCTCTCCCCGCGGCAAGAGCGACGCAGAGGTAATGCGCTTCTGCCAGGCCTTCATGCAGGAGTTGACCCGTCACATCGGTCCCGACGTGGACGTGCCCGCCGGTGATATCGGCGTAGGCGGCCGTGAGGTTGGCTACATGTTCGGCATGTACAAGAAGATCACCCACGAGTTCAGCGGCGTACTGACCGGTAAGGGTCGCGAGTTCGGCGGTTCTCTGATCCGTCCCGAGGCTACCGGTTACGGCACCGTATATTTCCTGCGCGCCATGCTCAAGACCAAGGGCGACACCATCGAGGGTAAGAAGGTGCTTATCAGCGGCGCCGGCAACGTGGCTCAGTATGCTGCCGAGAAGGTGCTCCAGTTGGGCGGCATCCCCATGACCATGAGCGACAGCGACGGCTACATCTACGATCCCGACGGCATCAGCCGTGAGAAGCTTGACTACATCATGGAGCTGAAGAACGTATACCGCGGCCGTATCAAAGAATACGTGGAGAAGTATCCCACCGCCAAGTACGTAGCAGGTGCAAAGCCCTGGTTCGAGAAGGGCGCACAGATTGCTCTCCCCTGCGCCACTCAGAACGAGATCAACGAGGAGGCTGCCAAGGCCCTCGTAGCCAACGGCATCATCGCTGTGGCTGAAGGCGCCAACATGCCCACCACGCCTCAGGCCATCAAGGTGCTGCAGGACGCCAAGCTGCTCTACTCTCCCGGTAAGGCCAGCAACGCCGGCGGCGTGAGCGTCAGCGGTCTGGAGATGTCTCAGAACTCCGAGCGCCTGTCTTGGACCGCCGAAGAGGTGGACGCCAAGCTGCTCTGGATCATGGAGAACATCCACGAGAACTGCGTGAAGTACGGCACAGAGCCCGACGGCTATGTCAACTACGTGAAGGGCGCCAACGTGGCCGGCTTCATGAAGGTGGCCAAGGCCATGATGGCTCAGGGTGTTGTCTAAGACATACACACATCAACAAAGAAAGAAGCGCTCCCGATTTCGGGGGCGCTTCTTCTTTATTTTTTCTAGGATATCTAGTCAGACTAGTGAGACTAGCCTCTCATCTCAGGAAGGAGTCCACCAGGAAATAAGTGCCCAAAGCAAAGAGCCAGCCGAAGAACGTGCCGAGTGTGATGCGGCGGAACCACCACCAGATGGTGACCTCCTCCGACTTCATCAGCGCCAGACCGGCCACACTGCCGATGGGCAGCAGGCAGCCGCCGATGTTGCCGCTCAGGGAGATGAGATGCCAATACTGTCCGTTCTGCAGGAAGTTCTCCAGATAAGGCGTCACAGCCTCAGCAGGCGTCAGCACGGGATAGATGTTCACGCCGCTCAGCACGAGCACGATGTTGTCCATCACGGCACTCAGCAGGCCCAGGACGATACTCAGCAAATAGGTGCTGTGGATGTTGGCGTCGAGCCAGCCCGAAGCGGCCCTCATCGCACCGATCTCTATCAGCACATCCACACAGAGGCAGGCGCCCACGGTGTACATGATCACCTGGAGCACCTCATACTGCAGGCTGCGGCCCATAGAGATGGTCTGAGGCTGCTCGCTCTTGATGCGGTGGATATTGATGACTTCGTTGGCCACCCACACGACACCCAGCACACAGAGTGCGCCGAGGAAAGGCGGCAGGAGCGTGATGCGATGGAAGGTGGGCACAAACCACAGACCGCCGAAGGCCAGCACCATGAGGATGGCACGCTGCCAGATTTTCAGCACGCTGTCTTCGCCGCGGAAACTGTAGGTGGGGCGCTCGATGTCGAGACGCTCGGGCAAGTCACGGCGGATGAAGAACGTGGGGATAACCGTAGCCACGACGGCCGAGAGCGCCAGCGAACCGGTATAGTTGGTCGGCGTGACGGCACCTTTGGTCCAGATGAGCAGCGAGGAGATGTCGCCAATGACGGTGAACATGCCCGCTGCATTGGCTGCAATGACGATAGCCGCACCGACGTATTGGCGCTGACGCTGCGAGCGCAGGATGCGGCGCATCACCATGAGCATCATCACCGTCGTGGAGAGGTTGTCCAGATTGGCGCTGATGGTGAAGGTGACGAGCACCGTGAGCCAAAGCACGTGGTCGGTGTTCTGACTGCGGAGCCAGGTCTTGAGGAAGTTGAAGCACTCGTTGTTGAGCAGCACTTCCACGATGGCCATCGTGGCCAGCACGTAGAGCACGATGCTGCCCATCTGGCCGAAATGCTGCAGGAAGATGTGCGAGGCGATAAACTGCTTTGAGGCTTCCAGCGTGTAGGGCGCGCCGTTGAGGTAGTCGAGAAACTCCTGGGCGTGGAGCACCTGGATGAAACTGGTGCCCGTGCACATGAAGAGCACCCACCCCACTACGCCGCAGAACATGGCGACGGTGGCTTTGTTGAGATGCGTGATGTGTTCTACGCAGATGAGTGCGTAGCCGATCAGCATTAAAACGACAATTGCTATAGTCATCTGTTAAGGTATTTCTTACCGTTGGTAATGACGTAACCCTTCTGTGTGCGGAGGGCACGACGTCCGGCGAGATCGTAGGCGGGAGCGTCCGTCACGTCGGCAGGAGCAGATTCGGGAAGGGCGCCGACGATGCGCACCGAAGTGGGCTCGCCGCCCTCATATATCACACGAACCTCCTCCGCATCGGCGGCGAAGTTGTAGACGCGCACGTCGGAGACGGAGCCGCGGAACATCGGGTCGCTGGAGAACTGGCTGCGGCCGATGTAGTTGAAGACGGGATTGAAATCGGAGGGTACAATGCCCGTCGTGCCCGAAGCAACCTGCTCACCGTTCACATAGAGCTTGGCGCCGTCGGCGTCCACCGTAGCGGTCACATGGACCCAGGTGTTCTGAGCAAGCGTCGAAGTGGAGACGACTTTCTCCGTGCCACCGTTCTTCATGGCCAGACGCATCTGGCTGCCGTTGCTGGGCGTGAGGAACATATACTGGCCCTCGCCGTTGCCGAAGTCGAAGACGCGCTGCCAGTTGCTGCCGCCGGTCCAATAGACCCAGGCTGCCACCGTGAGACCCTCATGCGAGGCTATGGTGGAAGGCAGCTGCACGAAGCTGCTGCCGTTGAACGAGAGCGCCTTCAGCCCGTCCTTCGGGCCGGCGCCGTAAGTCTCCGTGCCGTAGAAGCCGGGATGGTTACCGTTCTGAGTGGCGTCCAGAATGCTGTCGCCGGTGCACCAGCGTGCGAGCAGGTCCTTCTCCTCCGTGACGGAGCCTTCGAGGGGACCCTCAATAGTGGTGCTCTTGATACCGGTGCTGATGAAGCGCGTGCGGATGCCGTATTCATATACCGTGCCGGGCAGAGCGGTGTTGTCGGTGAAAGAGGTCGTCGTGAGGCCCTGCGCCAGCAGCTGCCACTCGGTCTCGCCCTTGACGCGGCGCAAGACGTTGAAGCTGTAGTCGGCCGTGATGTAGCCCTTGCGGTTCTTGGGGAAGTTCCACGTCAGGAGCACGGAGCCGGGCTGGTCCGTCACCGCAAATTCTTTGCCCACGATGGGAGCCGCCGAGCTCACTGTGGTGAGGCTCGCAGGCAGGAAACGCCATTTCTGATTGTCCGCTCCGGTCAGGACGGCCACTTCGAGCACGGCGTTGGAAGAGAGCGATCTGGGCTGCAGGCAGAGTCCGTTGTGGCGGCTCATGATGTAGAAGTATCCGTCGCCGGCATAGCGCAGATACCACTGCTCGTTGCTGCCGTAACCGCCGCGATAACCGATGACGCGGGTGCCGGCCGAGAGACCCCAGTTCTCCACGTCGAGGTACATGGGATTGGTGCCGGGAATCTGGATGCGGTGGTAGCGGATGTCGCCGTTGAGCGTGCGCTCGTGGGGCGTTACGGACCAGCTGCCGCCGTAAGCAAACGACGTCAGCGTGCCGCCGCTGCTGATGGCATAGCTGATGTTGCCCTTGTTGGCAATCTTATAGGTGCCGTTGATGACGGGCTGGATGTCTTCTCCGGTCTGGATGTTGACCAGATCCTCGCGGCTCTTCTGCTGATCGCTGCCGTATGCGCCGCTGGGATCAGCCTCTACGGTCATCACGAATTCACGCATCGGGCCCTGTCCGTCGTACCACACGTCGCGGTCCTGAGAGAAGAAACGATACGTCGTGGTCGTTGCCTGGCGCTCCGAGGCGCCGATGAAGCCCTCCACCGTGCCGTCGTCATGACGGTAGACGCTGGCAGAGGTCCACTTGTTGCGGTTCTCGCTGTAGGCCAAACGCACGCCTTTGTTGGAGGCCTTCATGAACTGGCTCCTCGTGTGCTCGCAGGTGCCCCACCAGATGCCGCGCTGCAGTCCGTACTGCACGCCGACCATCGCCTCCATCACGTTGTGGAGCTCGTCGTTGGCGGGCATCTGACCGGCGTTCTTCACCTCCTGGAAGAAGGCGGCGTATTTGTTGAAGACGCCGGCCAGCTGATGGGTGTTGCCCTGACTGAGATAGGCCTTCGCATCGTTCCAGTATTCGGAGGCGCGGTCGCAGTTGAGCGTGTTACCGCCGCACAGCTTGATGCCGAGCTCTTTGTAGCCGTAATCATTATAGAGATAATCGCAAATCTTCTTGGCGACACTCCTGCGGATGCTTTCGTTGGTGGAGATCTGTCCGTGGTAGTCATAGTCGTTCTCGTTGACGGGCGAGACACTCTCCACGTTGAGCCCGAGCGCCTGAAAAGCCAGACGGTGCACGTCGATGCACTTGGCCCATTCAGCGGCACAGGCATTGACACTCGTGGGCACGATGGAGTTGCACATATACGTGGAGCCCACCTCGCCATGGTCGTCATTGATGTTGACCAGCACGCCGGGCTTGCAGTAGTTCTTAATGTAGGCTGCACGTCGGTTGACATAAGACTGTTGGCTCTCGCTGAGCGTGCCGTCGGCATTGGAATCGCTGGGACGGAAACTCGAGCGCACCACATCGATAATGTCCTGCCCGGCCGTCTGGATGCCACATCTGAGATTGCGCTCGTCGAGCCACGCCAAATCCAGGCCCCACTCCAGCGGCAGGCGTTCTCCGGCGTCGGAAAGGTTGTAAGAGACGGTGTTGTCGGTTTTCGACACAGCCTTCATGCCGCGTGTCGTGCTGATTACTTGGGCGGATGCACCGTGGGCCATCATGGCAGCCAAAACGAGAATTAGATTCTTTTTCATGGTATCGTTGTGTTGTTGTGTTGTTGTGTTGCCTCACGTTTTAAAAAGCAAAAGAGAGAAACGCCGGCTGGGCGAATCTCTCTTCACTCGAGGTGCCTGGCGGATTCGAACCGCCGTTCACGGTTTTGCAGACCGTTGACTAAGCCACTCATCCAAGGCACCAGGTTTTCCGGTTTTGCGATTGCAAAGGTACAATCTTTATCGCATTCCACCAAATAAATGGCGGATTTTTTTCGCGATATGCCTTAATTTTCCTGCTCTTCCTCCTCTTCGACCTTCTCTACGGGCTGATAAAAGGCGGCGGAGATGGTTCCGAAGACGGTTTTCACCGTCACAATGCCCACGCGCTCGGCACCGGTGGTGTTGGGTGCGGTGATGCGCAGGTCGGAGCGCACACGATACTCGCTGTGTCCGTCGTTCACGATGTCCGTCGACGAGGGATTGGTAACGACTTCAATCCAGTCGGCCTCGGAGGTCACGGTGAAGTTGTCGCTCGTGAGGAAGATCACGCTGTCTTTCGTGGCGTCCCACTCGAGCTCGTGACGGAGGTTCGGACGGGGATACACGAAGGCCAGGATGTTGTACTCCTGCTCGGGCGAGCAAGCCGTCAGCGCAGCGACGGCTACGAGCAAAAAGAACGCCCCGCGGACAATAGTCCGTGAGGCGCGCTTAAATGTTGTTTTGAGGCTCATTTACTTCAGGCAGAGAGTAATCTCCTTACCCTCCTCAGCTACGTTCAGCTTGTCCTCGCGGAGCAGCCAGCCCATAGCCAGATAGAGCTCTTTGTCAGTCTTAATCTTAGCGGCCTTCTTCAGGTCCTTGGCGCTCATAGCGCCGTTCTCGCTGAGAGCCATCCAGATGGCACCTGCAGCAGTTCCAATCATCTCGTTCATAATCAATTTACCTTTTGGGTGTATTGTTGTTAATGTTAATTGTTGCCTTCTTTTTTCAAAAAGCTATGCAAAGGTACGCTTTTTTTACGATATAGCCAAATAGAATAAGGTCAAAAACAGAATATTAACAAATTTTACACTTATTTTTTTGACTTATATCAATAGGACTCCGCCCCGATGACCGCTTTGTGGAGCTCTTTTCCGCTCGTTGCGCTGCGGTAGTGATAGACGAAAGTGACCCCTGCATCCTTGTACTTTTTCAGCTGCAGACTCTTCTTGAGATTGCCGAGCAGCTCGTCGTGCAACATGTCTTTCAGCTGTTCGCTGAAGAGCGTGTCGTTGTCGAGCACACCGTTGAGCACGTACCAGTTGTGCACGCTGTTGTCTTCGGCCCGATAGGTGATGCTGTCGAGCGTCTGGCAGCTGTCCTTGCGCTGCGGGCAGTAGTTCAGCGTGAACTCCTCGCACTCCCTCTGGAAGCGCTCTTCCCTGCTCGTGCTGCTGCAGGCGCTCAAGACGAGTGCGGCAGCCGCCAAAGCCGCCGCAGCCCTCTTATGCTTCAGGAGCCATGTTGGTGTAGACGGTCTGAACATCGTCGAAGTCCTCCATCTTCTCGATCATCTTGTTGATGGTCTCGCGCTGCTCGGGCGTCACCTCCTTGAGGTCGTTGGGGATGTAGGTGAACTCACCGCCGACGTCCTCCAGACCCATGCTCTCCAGCTGCTTCTGTATCTCGGAGTAGCTCTTGGGGTCGCCGTAGATGGTCACGGTGCCTTCTTCCTCGTCCTCTTCCCAGTCTTCGTCCACGCCGAAGTCGATCATCTCCAGAATGAAGTCGTCCATATCCATGCCGTCCTTCTTCTTGAAGGTGAACACGCACTTGTGGTCGAAGAGGAAGGCCAGAGAGCCCATCGTGCCCATGTTGCCGCTGAACTTGTTGAAGACGCTGCGCACATCGGCCACGGTGCGGGTCGGGTTGTCGGTCAGGGTGTCCACGAAGATGGCCACGCCGTGGGGGCCGTAGCCCTCGTAGGTCATCGTCTTGTAGTCGCTCTGATCCTTGCCCAGCGCGTTCTTGATGGCGCGCTCGATGTTGTCTTTCGGCATGTTCTCACGCTTGCACACGGCGATGACGCTGCGCAGCGCGGGGTTGTTCTCGGGCTCCGGACCGCCGGCCTTGACGGCGATGGCAATCTGCTTGCCCAGACGGGTGAATGTCTTGGCCATGTGGCCCCATCTCTTCAGCTTGGTCGCTTTTCTGTATTCAAATGCTCTTCCCATGGGTTTATCTCAGCTCTGCTCCGAGCTGGCTCTTTATGTTGTTAATAATCTTGTTCATGATGGCGTCGATAGCCTTGTCGTTGAGGGTCTTCTCTGCGTCCTGCAGGATGAAGTTGACGGCATACGACTTCTTGCCCTGGGGCAGGTTCTTGCCTTCGTACACGTCGAAGAGCGTCACAGCCTTGAGCAGCTTCTTCTCGCTCTTGTAGGCCACCTCCTCGATCTTGGCGAACTCCGTAGCCTCGTCCACCAGCAGCGCCAGGTCGCGGCTCACGGCGGGATATTTCGAGATCTCCGTGTAGGTCACGCTCTGCCCCTTCACCAGCTTCATGAGCTGCTTCCAGTTGAGGTCGGCGAAATAAACGGGCTGGTCGATGTCGAACTTCTTGAGCAGCGCATGGGCCACAATGCCCATCTTCACGAGCACCTTGCCGCCTCTGTTGCGCAGCTCCATGCTCTTGTCGAAGATGTCTTCGGCGCCGTCGGCGATGACGATCTGCCCCATCCTGACGCCCAGGCGCTCGAGGATGTTCATCACGTAGGCCTTCAGCTCCCAGAACGAGCTCTCCTCGTCGGCGTGGGCCCACGAGCCCTTCACCTTCTTGCCCGTCACCCAGAGGCCCATGTGCAGGTCCTCGCTGTAGGCGTCCAGCACGTGCTTGATCACCTCGGGGTCGCGGCTCGAGCTCACGCCGGGCACGATGTCCGGGCAGCGCTTCTCCTGGTGGAAATAGTAGCAGTTGCCCACCTCGAACATCTTCTGGTCGGGCATTTTGTGGGCGATGTTGCGGGCGATGCTCTCCAGACCGCCGAAGAGCAGCGTCTGGCGCAGCACGTTGAGATCCTGCGAGAGCGGGTTGAGCAGACGCACGGCGTTCTCGCTCCTGTAGCTCTCGAGGCCGTCGTAGTAGGCGCCCTTCTGCAGCGAGTTGTTCATGATTTCGCGGAAGCCCTGACCCACGAGCTGCTCGCCGATGAGGTTCTGCATCTTGTGGCTCTGGTCGGCGTCACCCTTCACCGAGAGTGAAGAGTTGATGCTGGTCGGGATCTCCACATTATTGTATCCGTACACGCGCAGGATGTCTTCCACCACGTCGCAGGGGCGCTGCACGTCCACTCTGTAGGCGGGCACCGTGAGCTTGAGGCCCTCGGCGCTCTCCTCCTCTATCTTCATCTCCAGGCTGCGGACGATGCTCTTGATCGTCTCCCTCTCGAGCTTCTTGCCGATGAGGCGGTCGCAGTAGTCGTAAGAGAGCTCCACAGTGAAGTCGTGCATCTCCTTGGAGACGACATCCTTGATTTGCATTGAAATTTTCGCACCGGCTAACTCCTTGGCCATCAGCGCAGCAGCCTTCAAAGCATAAAGTTGTCCTTTAGGGTCTATGCCGCGCTCGAAGCGGAACGAGGCGTCGGTCTGCAGGCCGTGACGGCGTGCGCTCTTGCGGATCCACGTGGGGTTGAAATAGGCCGACTCCAGAAGCACGTTGCGGGTGGTCTCATAGGTGCCGCTGCCCTTGCCGCCAAACACGCCGGCGATGCACATGGGCTCCTCGGCGTTGCAGATGGCCAGGTCCTGCGACGAGAGCTTGTGCTCCTCGCCGTCGAGCGTCACGAAGGGGGTGCCTTCGGGCATGGCCTTCACCACCACCTTGCCGCCCTTGATCATGTCGGCGTCGAAGCAATGGAGGGGCTGTCCGTAGGCCATCATGATGTAGTTGGTGATGTCCACGATGTTGTTGATGGGACGCAGGCCGATGACGCTCAGGCGCTGCTTCAGCCATTCGGGCGACTCCTTCACCTCGCAGTCCGTCAGCGTCACGCCGGCGTAGCGGGGACAGGCCTCAGTGGCCTCCACCTCGATGTCGATGCTGAGGTCTTCGTTGTCCACCTTGAAGCCGTCCACCGAGGGACGGTGGAGCGCCGTCTTGCGACCGTTCTGCACGAGCCAGGCGTAGAGGTCGCGCGCCACGCCGTAGTGGGAGCAGGCGTCGGCTCTGTTGGGCGTGATGTCCACCTCGATGACGTAGTCCGACTCCAGGTGGTAGTATTCTGCGGCCTTCATGCCCACGGTCGTGTCCTCAGGGAGCACGATGATGCCGTCGTGACTGGTGCCCACGCCGATTTCGTCTTCGGCGCAGATCATGCCGTTGCTCTCGATGCCGCGCAGCTTGCTCTTCTTGATGACAAACTCTTTGTCGCCGTCGTAGAGCGTCGTGCCCAGAGTGGCCACGATGACCTTCTGTCCGGCGGCCACGTTGGGGGCGCCGCACACGATCTGCTCGGGGGCCTCGCCGCCGAGATTCACCTGACACACGTGCATGTGGTCGCTGTTGGGGTGCGCCTCGCAGGAGACCACCTCACCCACCACCAGGCCTTCCAGCCCGCCGCGGATGCTCTGCACCTCCTCCACGCCGTCCACTTCGAGACCCACGCTCGTGAGTGCTGCGGCCACTTCGTCGGCCGTCATGTCGAAGTCGACGTAGTCTTTAAGCCATTTGTAGGATATATTCATTGTTCTGTTCTAATGTGTTCCTTGTTTTCTCTCCTTATGCCGCTCTCCCCCGCTTCAGAACGGTGCGGGATCGGGCAACTGGTCGAAGGGGTTCTGCGCGCCGGCTTCCTCCTCGGGCGTGAGCTTCGAGGAGATCAGTCCGCCGCCGTCGTCGGCGTAGGGCACGAAACGCTCGTCGTCCTGATCGCTGAAGCGGGCGAACTCCTTCATGAAGCGCAGCAAGACGTCGCCCACGGCGCCGTTACGGTGCTTGGCGATGATGATTTCGGCCATACCCCTGAGGTCGCGGCCCTTCTCGTCCTGGTAGATCTTGTAGTACTCCGGACGGTGGATGAAGCAGACCATATCGGCGTCCTGCTCGATGGCGCCCGATTCGCGCAGGTCGGCCAGCTGGGGACGCTTGCCCTCGATGCCTTCTCGCGACTCCACGCCGCGGTTGAGCTGTGAAAGGGCGATGATGGGGATGTTGAGCTCCTTGGCCAGCTGCTTGAGGCTTCGGCTGATGGTCGAGACCTCTTCCTGACGGCTGTTGTACGACATGCCGCTGGCGTTCATCAGCTGCAGGTAGTCGATCATGATGATCTTCACCCCGTGCTCGCTCACCAGACGGCGGGCCTTTGTCCTGAGCTCGAAGACGCTCAGCGAGGGCGTGTCGTCGATGTAGATGGGCGCGCCGAAGAGGCGGTTGATGCGCTTGTCGAGCTGGTCCCATTCGTAGGCGGCCAGCTGTCCGTTTTTGATCTTCTCGCCGGGGATTTCGCAGATGTTCACGATGAGACGGTTGACCAGCTGCACGTTGCTCATTTCCAGCGAGAACATGGCTACGGGAATCTTGTGGTCCACGGCCATCTTGGCCATCATGGAGATGACGAAGGCGGTCTTACCCATAGCCGGTCGGGCTGCGATGATGACCAGGTCGGAGTTCTGCCATCCGCTGGTCATCTTGTCCAGCTTGCTGAATCCGGTGGTCAGACCCGAAAGTCCGTCCTCTCTGGCGGCGGCGATGTTGAGCAGGTCGAGCGCCTGTTTGATGACGGGGTCAATCTGGGTGTACTCCGTCCGCATGTTCTTCTGCGAGAGCTCGAAGAGGCGACCCTGTGCGCTCTGCATCAGGTCGGCCACGTCGACGCCCGGATCGAAGGCCTCGGTCTGCAGCATGCTCGTCAGCGTGATGATCTGTCGGGCGAGGTATTTCTGCTGGATCACCTGGGCGTGGTACTCGATGTGGGCCGAGGAGTTGACGGCGAGCGTCAGACCGGCCACATAGGGCTGCCCGCCCACTTCGGCCAGATATCCTTTGGCGTCGAGTTCCTCCACCACGGTGACCACGTCGATGGGCTTTTGCCTGGCGGCCAGGTCGCGCACGGCTTCGTAGATCTTCTGGTGGCGCTTGTCGTAGAAGCTCTCGGGGCTGAGGATTTCGGCCACCTGGAAATAGGCGTCCTGCTCCACCATCAGCGCACCGAGCACCACAGCCTCCATCTCGAGGTTCTGGGGCTGGCGGTGTCCGAGGTTGTCCACGCTGGGCACCTCCACCACTCTCGTCTGCGATTTTCTGCGACCTTCTGCCATCAGTTTGATAATTTTCCGCGCAAAAGTACAAAAAAAGATATTTCTTACGCGACATGCGTCCCGAGATTTTTTGTCTATTTCATTTTTTTTTCTACATTTGCGGCGCAAACACTCACAAGCTAACACGACACAACACACTATGAAACGCTTTTTCCTCCTCCTCGCGGCACTTCTGTGCCTCACTCTGGCCCAAGCTCAGAAGAAGCAGATGGCCCGCGTCAACTACATCATGGAGCAGATGCACTTCGACCGTGCGACAGCCTCCAAGGTGCGCCCCACCGTGCAGGCTTTCGTCGAAGCGCTCCACACCAACAAGGACAAGCACGACGCCGTGCAGGACAAGTATCTCGCCGCCGAGGAGTCGGGCAAACTCACTGACGCTCAGGCCGAAGAGCTCATGCAGTCGAAGTTCCGCAAGGACGCCGGCGAGCTCGACATCCGCCGTCAGTACTACGCCCGCTTCAAGGCCCTCGTGGGCGCTGCCAAGGCCCGCCGCATCATCGCCCTCTCCAACGACAAGCTCTCCAAGGGCGGTTCTTCCAAGGACAAGGAATGAGTCTCAGGCTCTGGCTTCAGGCCGCCCGTCCGCGCACGCTTACGGGCGCTGCCGCTCCCGTCCTTGTCGGTCTCTCCTCAGCCTGGCACGAGAGCGGTTCGCTCCGCCTCTGGCCCGCTCTGGGCTGCCTCCTCTTTGCGCTGCTGATGCAGATCGACGCCAATCTCTTCAACGACTGGTGGGACTGCCGCAAGGGCGTCGACACGCGCGTGCCGCGTCTGGGCCCCGTGCGTCTGTGCGCCGCCGGCCTCATCCCCATGCGCTCGATGCAGCGAGCCGTCGTGCTCGTCACCCTCCTCTCGGCCCTTGTCGGACTCACACTTTTTTGGCATTCCTTCTCCCTTGAAGCCCCGATGCCGCTGGGACTTCCGGCGCCGCTCCTGATGCTCCTCACGGGCGCTGCCTGCCTGCTGTCCTTTGCGGCCTACTCCACCTTCTTCTCGCGCCTGGCTCTGGGCGACGTGCTCGTGGTGGTCTTCTTCGGCCTCGTGCCGGTGGTGTGCACCTGCCTCCTGCAGGACGTCGCCGCCTCTCCCGGCCTCTGGCGTCAGGCCTTCGCCGTCGGACTTGCCACCGACGCGCTGCTCGTGGTCAACAACTACCGCGACCGCGAGGGCGACCGCCTCACGGGCAAGCTGACGCTCTGCACCCTCATCGGGCCGCGCCTCTCGCGCGCCCTGTATCTGCTCCTGGGTATGGCTGCTGTGGCTCTGGCGGCGGAGAGTCTTCATTTCAGCACGTTGCGCCATGCCTGGACGCCCCTGCTGCTCCTCTTTTATCTCGCGTTGCACGCAGGTGCGTGGCTGCGTCTCCGGCGTCTGGAGGGCAAGGCGCTCAACGGCGTGCTGGCAGCGACAGCGCGCAACATCTTCGTCTTTTCCCTTATTCTTGCAGCAACACTTTGGTGAAGGGCTTGGGCAGCGCATAGTGCACCAGCTCCTCCCTCGGGACCCATCGCCAGTCCTCCGTCAGCTCACGGGGCACATCGGCCATCGTGCCGCGCCCTATCTCGATGCGCAGCAGACGGTGCGTCAGACGGTGGCTGACAACGTGTTCGGGCTTCATCCTATGTGAGGCCGCCACTTCGAGAGGCTCCCAGAGGCCCTGCCAGATGTCGCGCCCCGTGCGGCGGTGGAGCAGCATCTCGCCCCTGTCGTTCTCTATGATGAGGTAGCGCAGCGTGCGCTCCGTCACCTTCACCCGCTGGGCCTTGCGGGGCAACTGTTCCTGAGCTCCTTCGGCCCGTGCCAGACACATCGCTTCCAGCGGACAGTCGGCGCAGCGGGGGCTCTTGGGCGTGCATACGGTGGCGCCGAGGTCCATCATCGCCTGGTTCCACTCCCCTGCCGTCCATCCTCTCCGGGCCATCCCTTCGGCGCCTTCGTCGAGCAGCGCGGCGGCCAGGTCGCGAAACACGGAGCCCGGACGGTCTATGGGGGTGTCGATGCGGAAGACGCGACTGAGCACGCGGTAGAGGTTGCCATCGATGGCGGCGCGCCGCTCGCCCCAGACGATGCTGGTGACGGCCGCTGCGGTGTAGTCGCCCACGCCGGGCAGTGCGCGCCATTCTTCGTAGCTGAGGCGCCGGTTTCCTTGGGCGTAATGGGCGGCAATCTGCTTTGCGGCCCGGTGCAGGCTGCGGCAGCGCGAGTAGTATCCGAGGCCCTGCCAGAGGCGCATCACGGCGTCCTCGGGCATCGCGGCGAGATCTTCCACCGCAGGACAGGCGTCGGTGAATCGCCCGTAGTATCCTTCGGCCTGCGCCACCTGCGTCTGCTGCAGCATCACCTCCGAGAGCCACACGCGGTAAGGGTCCTTCGTCCCCCGCCACGGCAGCGTCCTCCCGTGCGCCTCATACCATTCGAGCAATGTCTCGCAGAATTCCATTTTTTCTAGAGATTTCTAGGCAGTCCTAGGCTTTCCTAGGATTGCCTAGGATTGCCTAGCCCTCCCTAGGATTTCAGAGTAAACCTTCGCCATGAGGGCGCCGCTCACGTTGTGCCAGACGCTGAAGACGGCGCCGGGAACGGCGGCCAGAGGAAACGCCGCAAAGTGCAGCACGGCCAGTCCGGAAGCCAGACCCGAGTTCTGCATCCCCACCTCTATGGAGAGCGCCACGCGCTTGGGATACGGCATGCGGAGCAGCCGCGCGATGAGATAGCCCAGCGAGAGCCCGATGGCGTTGTGCATCATCACGACGGCGATGACGAGCAGGCCCGCCGTCAGCAGCTTCTCGGCCGAATGACCCACGACGAGGGCCACTGTGGCGGCGATGGCCAGCGACGAGAATCCGGGCAGATAGGGCACGGCGCGTCGCGTCAGAGCCGGCAGCCAGCGCTGCGCGGCCAGTCCGGCCACGATGGGCAGCACCACGATGGTGACGATGCTCTGCATCATGGCTCCTGCGTCCACGTCGATGCTGTGTCCGACGAGGAGCCACACCAAGAGCGGCGTCACAAGCGGCGCCAGCAGCGTGGAGCATGCCGTCACGCCGACGCTGAGCGCCAGGTCGCCTTTGGCCAGATAGGTGATCACGTTGGAGGCGGTGCCTCCCGGGCAGCAGCCCACGAGGACGACGCCGAGCGCCACATCCTCAGGCAGTTGCAGCAGTCGTGCCAGCGCCCATGCCGTGAGGGGCATCACGACGTATTGCATCACCACGCCGGCGGCGATGTCGCGCGGCCTCATGGCCACCACGCGCAGGTCTTCCGTCGAGAGCGTGAGTCCCATGCCGAACATGATGAGTCCGAGCAGGGGTGTGATCCACCAGGTGTCTATGGCGGCGAACGGTGCGGGCCAGACGAGCACCGCTGCCGTCACGGCGACGACCATGAGGCTCATCCATCTGGCCGCTATGTCAAAAATCAGTTTCATAAATTGTCAATTATCAACATCCGCCCGAGGCGAGCGCCGCAACAAGCTCGCTTGATTGTGGCCGAGCCGAGTAGGATGTCTATGGAACGAAGTTTCATGAATTATCAATTCAATTAAAGACTCACTTTCTCGCCATTGTGCACATAGATGCCCGGCTTCGTCGGACGCTCGGTGTACTTCCTGCCGCTCAAGTCATACCACGCGGCATCACCTGAATCTTGAATCCTGAAACCTGAATCCCGAATCTCTTCCACTGCGGTCGGCCCGAACCCGTCGAGGTTCGTCACGATGTTACGCACCATCTGCTCCGGGCCGAGATTCACGTGGAAGTAAGCACGGAAGGCGTTGATGGTCTTGTCTTTTACGGGCCAGAAGAGATTGTTCCCCGAACCGAGATACAGATTGCTTACATCGTCGCCGGGAAGCACTGTGGGATCGTAGTTGCCGCGGAACTCCACGTTGCCGTCCTTGCTCGTCACGGGAGTGTTGTTTTTGCTGATGACAACAGCATTGAATACCGGATTGAAGATGCTTGTCGGAGCCGACTTGGGCACCACGTCGCCGTCCGCTATTTCCCATCCGGAGCCGAGGGAAGCCTGCAGCACTTCGTTGCTCATGCCGCTGGCATCGGTGGCATCTGGCACTTTGCCGCTCTTCCCGTAGCAGTTCGTGACGGTGATGTTGTCTTTGCCGGCCGTCTTCACGGTGATGCCGTACGTGCCGTTCTCCAGACAATCCGCAACGCTGTGCGTTCCTGCGTCGTTCCATGCGTCGAAAACGCCGATGATGGCGTCGTCCGGTCCCGTCAGACTTCCCGTGAAGAGACAGTTGGCGACGGTGGTGATCGACGACAAGCCGTGTCCGAGAACGCCGCCGAACCATTTCTCCGTTGAAGTGACACTCACGGCCACATGGCAGTTTTGAATGATGTTCGTACCGCTATGGGCGTAGCCTACGAGTCCGGTGCAGTGTCAGCGTCCTCTTACCGGTCCTGCTGTCTTGACGTTTTGTATGATGGCGTCGCTGATGTAACGGAACGGGGCGGTGCCGCGATTGCCCGTGTCGTCGAGCGTGACGTTCATCGTGTGTCCCGCACCGTCGAAGATGCCCTTGAACGGATGATCGCTTGTGCCCACTGTCGTTGTCACGTCGATGTCGGCGCCGAGTCTGACCAGCTTGCCCGCGTATGACTCCGTTCCGCTGTTGATATTCTCTGCAAATGTGTTCCAGTCCTCTGCCGAGTTGATGGTCAGGGCTACAGGCAATCCGCTCTCCCACTCCACCAGATACGGCTTGCCGGCCTCGATGGCCGCAGCGTCTTTGAAGTAGAGCGTGAGCGTGCCGCTTTCGCCGTCGTAGCCGGTCTGGCGGAGACCCTCGCCGCCTTCGTCGTGGCGGGTGCCTTCTGCGTCATACCAGCCTTCGGTGTCGAGCTCTTTCACTATAGCACTTTCAAGAGCCGTGCCCGTCAGCGAAGCCAGGGCGAAGGGCAGCGTGAGGGTGTTCCAGTTGCCTTCCATATTCAGTGTGCGGCCTGAGAGCTGCGCTATCATGAGCTTGCCGTCGTATGCGGCGATGGCCACGCTGTTGACGGCGTTGTCGTTCAGCGACAACAGGGCCGACTGCATCGTCTTGCCGGCGATGGCGCCCTTTTGCTCGTCGTCCAGCGTGCCGTTGTAGAGGTTCGCGCCGTCGCTGTAGGTGAAACCGTCTGCTATGCTGACAGCGCCAAAGTATTTGCTGGCCGTCAGCGCGCCTCCGGCGAGGGTGGTCGTGCCCGATGCTGCGACGCCATAACCTCCTTCACTGCTGCTCGCAGCCGTCACGCTGCCGCCGTTGATGATGATGTTCCCGCTATTGGTTCTGATGCCACTGCCCTCTTTGGTGCCGCCCGTCGCTGTGACGGTGCCGCCGTTGACGGTGACGTCCCCTTTTGAGGAGTAGATGCCGTCGGCGTCTTCACCGCTGCTCGTGGCCGTCACGCTGCCGCCGTTGATGGTGATTTTCCCTTCGGCCAGGATGCCTACGCTCTCCCAATGGTCGGTTGTGGCCGTTATGATACCGCCGTTGATGGTGATGTCCCCGTAAAGGGAGCAGATGCTGTAGCCGATGTTGCCTGCGGAGGCGATGAGCTGTCCCGTGCCTTCTTTCTGGCCGTAGATAGTGAGATTCTTCTCGGCATTGAAGACAAATCCGAACATGGCGTCATCGACGGTGAGCTTTGCCCCGTCCGCCAGGATGAGGTGGGCATGATCATCCATGAAGTTCAAATACGCGATTTTGACCTCACCGTTCGCTACGTACCAGTGCTCTTCTCCCTCGGTGCCATAGATGCCGCCTCCCGAAAGGTCGACGACTGTGGCCGTCACACTCTTTTCCGTACCGTCGGCGTCGATATAGGTGACTTCAATATCCTCTGCCCATGCGGTCATCGCGCCCAGGACGGCGACGAGTGTCATGAAAAACTTTTTCATAGGGGGTATGTGTTGTTTGCTGTTTTTTTAAAGAATAGGGGTTGTTCATCATCTCTATCGGGTGCAAAGATACGAAATTTAATTGAGAATAGAAAATTGAGAATTGAAAATTGAAAAAAATGGAAAAAGAAAACTCAAAAAAAGATGATGGGAAAATGGGAAAATGAGAAAATTTGATTCAACGATTTTCAGGGTAAGACAGAAATAAGAAATGGCCGCCGGATAGTTCCGACGGCCATTTCTTTTGTTTCAGGTTTCAGGATTCACGGCTAGTCGCCGCAGACATCCTACTCGGCTCGGCAATGATCAAGCGAGCTCATCATTGCGCTCACCTCGGGCGGATGTTCAGGTTTCAGGTGCTTGAATCTTGAATCCCATCGCGTTCACAACGCGACATGAATCCAAGTTCCTTCATTGATCAACTCTGTATGCGGCAGATGGTCGCGGATGTACGCTAGCCAGCCTGGGTGCATCGGGATGTCAACTGCCCTACCCTTTGTGTGGTAGCTGTTCTGGGCGCCGCCTACGGCCTTGTTGAGGGCCTGGCAGCGGAAGCCTGAGTTGATGTGAATAGGTTGGTGGAAGTGCTCCCTGAGGGGCTCCAGCACCTTGGTGCACAGACGTGCGAGATTGTTCACTTCGACCGCGTTAATGCGGTTCTCTATATGCTTCTTCTCAGCGGTGTCGCTGTGAAGCATTTCTTCCAAAGTAAAGTGCGGTGATAAGTTCATAATTATAGTGTTTAAAGGTTGACATAAAATAAATAATGCATCTTGAACAAAAAATAGTTCGGTTATTTGTTGCTTAATTGAGCAACTTTTCGTACTTTTGCAACATGATACCTCGCAAAATACGCACTTACGGCGGATACTTTGAGTCTTTTATGGAGACTTTGCCGGAAAATGTGCAGGAGAAGATAAAGTATGGCTTGCTCATCCTGAAAACGCAAGAGAGAATCTCGGTGAAGTTCGTGAAGGCCATAAGAGATGGGATATATGAGCTTAGAATAGAGTTAAACGGAAACATCTACAGAGTGTTCTTTATTTTCGACGAGGGCAACATCGTTGTTTTGTTCAACGGCTTTCAGAAGAAATCACAGAAGACACCTCAAAACGAAATCGATATCGCAATCAGAATAAAGGAGGAATATTATGCAGACAAACAATCACAAAATCAATGACTACGACAAAGTTCTTGATGCCACGTTCGGTGAAGTAGGTACCCAGCAGAGGTTGGATGCTGAGGAGAAAGCATATACCTTCTACACGGGTCAGATTATCGGTGACGCCCGCAAAAAGGCTAAGATGTCTCAGGCAGAGCTGGCAGAGCGTATTGGTTCGAACAAGTCGTATATTTCCCGTGTTGAGCACGGAGAGACCGAGCCTCGCATCTCCACTTTCTTTCGCATCATGAACGCTCTGGGCTTCCACATTTCGCTAGGGATGCCGGTGTAAGTTTTTTACATCAGCCATCAGCCTTCAGCCTTCTTACTTCTTAATTAGGTCACGCATCTTGTCGTAGTAGCCGTCAACACCCAGCAGCGTGGCGGCGAAGA
>X369_Koala__coassemble_106_pt1 | contig 20071 bp, 15 predicted proteins | sample X369_Koala__metabat2_high_PE_008 | metagenome-assembled genome bin X369_Koala | reverse complement strand
ATACATGCAGCAGACACATGTTCAGGGTACGCTGCACGATGATGTCACCCCGCACCACACGATACATCAGGATGGGCCGGAAAACGGCAACTGCCGGGATGTAGGCGAAAATGGCTGCGATGATGTATTTTTGCAGACTGACAGCTGACGTTGCCTGCGGATAAAGGGCAATAGCCAGTTTGTATGCCGCGGTTATGCACACGATGATGAGCAGAATGTCCACCATCGCTATTGCCCATCTGACGGGGCCGTGTGCAGAATCATATTTCTTTAGCATACCGATATTTGCAATTGCATATAATAATGCTTATCGCGTGCAAAAGTACATAAAATTTGTGAAATAAGCGCACGCATGAGAGGAAAAATGACAATTTCCGCGTTTTTTTTATGTGTGAAGACGGTTAATTTGTCGGAAATGTCATATCTTTGCACCCAAATCATTTTATAAAATATGGCAGACTATATCGAAAACGAACAGATTGAAGAAGAGGGCGCGTTTAATCTTAAGACGATTTGGGACATCTTTGTGCTGAATTGGCAGATGGTGCTTTTGAGCGTTCTGTTCTTCTTGGGCTGCGGCTTTGTTTATCTGCGCTATGCCCAACCAGTGTACATGGCCAGCATGAAGGTGCTGATTAAGGACGATGACGGTGGTAGCCGTCGCCGCAGTGTCAACGGTTATGCGATGGATCAGTTGGGCCTGATTTCCAACAGTTCGGGCTTTGAGAACGAGTTGGAGATCCTGACCTCGACTTCACTGGCCAACCGCGTTGTGAAGAACCTGAAGCTTTACGTGAATTACGTGCAGGAGGGTCGCGTTTCCAAGCATGAGCTCTATAAGACCAGTCCTGTTTTGGTAGATTTGGAAGAAAATCGCTTGGAGGAGTTGAAATATCCCATCAGTTTGACGATTAGCAAAAAAGGCAAGGGCATCCGCGTGGAGGGTGAGATGTTCCTCCCCGTTACCGGTGAGTCGGAGGATGCGGAGGACCGTCAGTATGTGATTGACAAGACCATCAAGGAGTTTCCTGCCACCATCCCGACGCCTGAGGGTAACCTGATTTTGAGTCGCAATGCCGGCTACGCTATGTCGGACCGCAATTTGCTCGTCACCATTTATCCCATTGATTTGATAAGTCAGGCCTATGCCGCCAGCATTCAGGCTGCTCCTACGGCCAAGACCACAACGGTGGCCCAAATTTCTTTGAAGGACGGCATTCCCAGCCGATGCACCGAGTATCTTGGCGCTCTGATTCAGGCCTACAACGACGATGCCAATGAGGATAAGAACGAAATCGCCATGAAGACGGAAGAGTTCATCCACGAGCGTATCAACATCATCAAGCAGGAGCTGGATGAGACGGAGTTTGATATGGAGGCCTTCAAAAAGCGTAACGACCTGATCAACCTGGCTAACGATGCCACCACGGCGCTCTCTGCCAGTACCACCTTCCAGCAGAAGCAGGTGGAGATGCAAACCGAGCTGATGTTGGTCAAGTCTCTGGTGGACTACATGAAGAATCCCGCCAATTCGACGGAGGTTATTCCTGCCAATTTGGGCCTGTCCAATCAGGCAGTGGCCACTCAGATAGCAGAGTACAACCAAATGGTGCTCGACCGTGCCCGTTTGGTGCGTTCTTCCAGCGACAGAAACCCTGCCGTCGTTCGTCTTGATGGCATGATGGCCCAAATGTGGCCCGCCATCGGTCGCAGCATCGAGAGTGTATATGACGACCTCAAGAAGAAAAAGAGCGGCGTGGACAAGCAGTACGGCATGTATCAGGGCCGTGTGAAGCAGTCGCCCACGATGGAGCATGCTTTCAACAATATCGCCCGTCAGCAGGAAATCAAGGCCGGTCTGTATCTGACTCTGCTGCAGAAGCGTGAGGAGAACTACATCTCTCTGGCCTCTACCGCCCGCAAGGGTCGCATCATCAACGAGCCCGTGCTCCACGGTCGCGTTTCTCCCAAGAAGCCCATGGTTCTGGGCGTTTGCCTGGTTTTGGGCTTTGCCTTCCCGATGGGTCTGCTCTATCTGCTCTCTCTGATGCGCTACCGCATTGAGGGCCGCAACGACATCGAGCGCCTCACCAAGTTGCGCATCCTGGCCGACATCCCTGTGGATCACAGTCTGACGGCCGGCGACCGCGGCATTTGTGTAAAGGAGAACCGCAACAACATGATGGAGGAGAGCTTCCGAGGTCTGCGCACCAACTTGAACTTCATCCTGGAAGGCAAGGAGAAAGTCATCATGTGTACCTCCTGCATTCCCGGTGAGGGTAAGACCTTTATCGCTTCCAATCTGGCCATGTCTTTGGCCTTCCTTGGCAAGAAAGTGTTGCTTGTTGGTCTGGATATCCGTAAGCCCCGTCTGGTCAGCCTCTTCGGCCTGTCTGCCGACAAGCGCGGTATTGTGAACTACCTCGCCGGCGACGGTCCCGACTTCGCTTTGCTGGATAATCAGATTTACCCCTGTGCGGGCAACAAGAATCTGGACGTTATCGCCGCCGGTGTGATGCCGCCCAACCCCGCCGAGTTGCTTTCGCGCTCGCTCCTGGACGATGCCATCAACCACTTCCGCACCAAGTACGACTACATCATTCTCGACACGCCGCCCGTGGGCCTCGTGAGCGACTCTTTGATGTTGGGCCGTCTGGCTGATACGACACTGTTCGTGTGTCGTGCCGACTGCTCGCCCAAGGCCAACTTCCGCCTGCTCAACGAGATTGCCGCCGAAGGTAAGCTGCCGAAGATCAATCTCGTGCTCAACGGCATGGACCTCAAGAAGAAGAAGTACGGCTACTACTACGGCTACGGTCGCTACGGCAGCTACGGCAAGCGCTACGGCTACGGCTACAGCCGCTATGGCCACTACGGTATGTACGGCAACTACAGCAATTCGACTGAAGGAAAATCTCTGACCGAGAAGTGATCAGACAAGCGCTCCTCCGGCTCCTCGTGTTGTGGGCCGTCGTGACGGCTTTGACGGCACAGGCCCAGGATCCGTCCTGGAAGACGCCGCGTGCTTATCATGTGGCCCGCCAATGCGCAGTGGCCTCTTCAGGTAAGGTCTTCGTGCTTTACGACGGCAACTACCAGACGCAATCACTTTGGAGATCCACCGTGGCGCGCGACCTTTCCGGCGCTCTGCTTTCGTGGGACACGGAGCAGAACGCCCTCATCCGCACCTACGACCGTTGCAGCGGGCTCTCCGATCAGAAGATTGCTTACATCCGTTGGTGTCAGGCGGCGCGCACGCTGGTCATCGTCTATGAGAACGGCAATGTGGACCTCCTGGACGAGACGGACAACGTCACCAATCTGCCTCAGGTTCGCGACGCGTCCATTCCCGGCAAGGTCATCAACGATCTGACCGTGAGCGGCAGCAAAGCCTACGTCTCCGCTGACTTCGGTTTGGTGGTGATTGATGTGGGCAACCGTGTGCTGGAGGAGGTCTATCGCATGAAGATGGCCGTGAAGAGTACGGCTATTGCCGGCGGCCAATACGTCTTTGCCGCAAAAGACAGCGTCTGCTCGGCGCCCTTTGGCGTCAACCTCAACGACGCCAAGCAAATCAGGACGTTGGCGCGCGACGTCACTTACAATCGTGTCGCGGCTTCTTCGGATCGCTTTTTTGCGAGCAACACGAAGGACTTGGCTTTCTTCCGACTCAGCGAGGGTGCTTTGACGCCCGAGGGTATTCAGCGTGTGCAGCGCGCCGGTTCGCTCTATTTCACCGATATGTCGGCGGAGCACGGCAAGGTGCTGCTGTTGCGCAGCGACGGTCATCTCCTGCTGCTCCCGACCTCCGATCCGACCGCTTCCGCTCAGGACATCACCTGCTCGAAATATCTCACCGGCGCATCCTTCGACGGCACCACCTATTGGTTGTCGGAGGGCATGGACGGCTTTTCCGCTTATAAACTTAAAAATGACGCTTTCCAGAGCACCGAGGTGCACGGCATTGCCGTGGAGAGTCCCATGCGCGACCTTTCCTACAGGCTGCGCTATGAGGGCGACCGTCTGCTCGTGGCTGGCGGACGCAATGTGGTCGGAACGGAAGACCTCAATCCTTTCACCGCTTCTTACTGTGAGGGCGGCCGTTGGTACACCGTCGACGAGAAGGCTTCTCTTGAGGCCGGTGTGAAACAGCATGCGGACTTCAATCATTGGAACGGTCTGGACGTTGTGCAGGACCCCATGGATGCCTCGCATCTTTTTGTGTCAGCCTATCGCAGCGGCCTGGAGGAGTATCGCGACGGCAAGTTCGTGCAGCGCTACGACGCGGACAATTCGTCCCTGGTGAGTATTCTGCCCGATGCACAAACCTATTATAATTACGTGTCGTGCAGTGCCTTGGAGTTCGACGAGAACGCCAATCTCTGGCTGGCGCAGCAGCAGGTGGACGTCATCTTGCGCGTGAAGAAGGCCGCCGGAGGCTGGGCCGAACTGTCTCATGAGTCGCTCGTCGGCGCCAACAAGCTGGACCGCTTCTTCTTCACCTCGTCCTCCTACAACGGCGAGCGCATCCGTCTGCTTTCGTCCAACGGTTGGGTCAACACCGGTCTGTTTGCCTTCACGGTGAACTCTAACTTGAAATTTGCCGCTTCCCGTCTCTGCAGCGACTGGCTCAACGAGGCCGGCGTCAAGATCACGCCCGAGCGCTATTTCTGCTTCTCGGAGGAGTCCGACGGCAGCATCTGGATGGGCACTGACATGGGGCTTTATATTCTGGAAGACCCCCGCACGGTGTTTGCTTCGGGGACGCCTCAGCTCCACCAGATCATCATCAACCGCGATGACGGCAGCGGTCTTGCCGACTATCTTTTTGACGGCATTCCCATTACGGCGATGGCGCGCGACGCCAAGGGCAACAAGTGGGTCGGCACCGACGGCAGCGGCATCTATCGCATCAGCAGCGACGGCCAGGTGCAGCAGTATCACTACGACACGTCCAATTCGCCTCTGCCGTCCAATACGGTGAACGACATTGCGGTGAACCCCGTCACCGGCGAAGTGGCTGTTGCCACGATGGAGGGTCTGGTGCTGCTCAAGACGGGTGAGGTGCCGGCCGCTGAGAGTCTTGACTACGACAACATACTGATTTATCCCAATCCCGTGGTGCCTGGCTATCACGGTCTGATCACCATCACCGGACTCACCGAAAACGCCGAGGTGAAGATTCTGTCTTCTTCCGGCCAGCTGGTGTGGTACGGCCACAGCACGGGCGGCATGTGCCGATGGAACGGACACAGTCGCAATGGCGGCCGTGTTGCCAGCGGCATCTACCATGTGGTGTGCAGCACCGAAGACGGCGATGAGGCTGTCATTGCCCGCATCGTGATGATGAAATAAACAAACAGAATGAGTATTGTGAGAAAATGAGATAATGAGACTTCGCAGCGTTCTTTCGGCCCTCTTCCTGATGTGCCCCCTCCTCGCGGGCGCGCAACATTATATGTTTGAGGACATCCAATACAGCGCTTCGGCTTCCGGCACCGCCGGCGGCGGCGACGAGGCCCCCTTCTGGTTCACGGCCAACCGCTACGGCCTCTCCACGCGCGAGAACTACAGCGGGCTCTTCCGTGTGGAGCTGCACCGCAATGCAGAGACGGATTCGCTTCATTTCTGGCGTGTGGGCTACGGCCTCGATTTGGCTTCGCCCATCTATAAGAACAGCGGCTATTTCTGCATCCAGCAGGCTTTCTTCGATTTGGAGTGGAGCATGCTGCGCCTGTCGGTGGGGCAGAAGGAGCGTCCTCTGGAGTTTCGCGGCCCCGTGGCGACGAGTTCCGACGTCACCGACCCGCTGGCCTCCTCCTTCCCCGTGCTCTCCATGGGCGGACTGACTTCGGGCATCAACGCCCGACCCGTGCCTCAGGTGCGACTGGAGATGCCCCGCTTCTGGGCCATCCCCGGCACGAAGGGCTTCTTCTCTTTCAAGGCGCACATCGCCTTCGGCTGGTACACCGACGGCCGCTGGCAGCGCGAAAACAACGATGAAACCGCTAATGTCTACACCTCCGGCAGCCGCTACCACTCCAAGGCGCTCTTCCTCAAGTTCGGCAACGAGAAGCGTTTCCCGCTGGTGCTCTCGGGCGGCATCGAGATGTCGGCCCAGTTCGGCGGTCATGCCTACAACTTGAGGCGGCGTGAGGACTGGAGCCTCTTCGACAAGGACCTCAACGACGGCATCAAAGGCTATCTCCACGCCTTTATCCCGAGCGGCAGCGACGCTACCGACGGCGAGGACTACGCCAATGTGGAGGGCAATCATCTCGGCTCCTGGCACGCCCGCCTGGAGTGGAAGGACAAGAAGTGGAGTGTGGCCGGTTATCTGGAGCATCAGTTTGAGGACCACAGCCAGATGTTCTGGCAGTATGCCTGGAACGATATGCTCCTGGGCTTCGAAGTGAATCTGCCCCGCAACCGCTTCCTCTCTTCTCTGGTCTATGAGCACTTGGGCACGACGGACCAGTCTGGTGCTGTCTATCATGATCATACGGCTGCTCTGCCCGATCAGGTCAGCGCGCGTGACGACTATTACAACCACATGATCTACGGCTCCTGGCAGCACGGCGGCCACGTCATGGGCGTGCCTCTGATTCTCTCGCCGCTCTACAACAACGACGGCACGCTCGGCACCTACCACAACCGCGTCAAGGCCCACCACATCGGACTGGCCGGAGAGCCCTGCTCGCAGCTTTCCTGGCGCTTCCTCTACACCCACGAGAAGAGCCTCGGCACCTACAAACTGCCCTCCGTCGATCCTCTCTACGGCGACTTCTTCCTTCTGGAGGCCACCTGGCGGCCCCGTTTCGCCCGCGGCTTGAGCTTCACGGGCTCCTACGGCCACAACGGTGGCGACCTTCTGGGCAGCAGCGACGGCGGCATGCTCACGGTGCGCTACTCGGGCTGGCTCAACTCCACACACTGAAACAACTCATGCAACTCATGCAACCGATGAAACCGATATTTTTCTCCTTGCAACGTTCGCTCCTTATGTGGCTGCCCCTCGTGCTGCTGGCATTTCTCACCGGCTGCGAAAACAAGCGCGACTCCAGCGATTTGGCGGGCCAGTGGCAGCTGCTCGAGTGGCGCGATGCTTCCGGCAAGACCGTTGGCACGAAGGAGGACGGCATCTACTATTGTTTCCAGCTCTCTCTGCTTGAGTTGGATGCTACACGTTACTGTAAATATCAGCAGACGCCCGACAGCCTGATCTTGCTGGGCGCTTACAAGAATATGTACAACACCGACACGCCGGTGGCTTTCACCGAGTTTGCCCATTTCGGCATTCCCCAGGACGGACGTTTCGGCATCGACGCCCTCAACGGCGACGACCTCGTGCTTTCGGGTAAGAGCGGCGTGCTGCGTTTCCGCCGCTACTAATTCTTTTCTAAAAACTTACGGGACAGGCGAGCCCTCTAGAAGCGGTCGCCGCGAACGATGCGCACGAAGGTGCGCCACAGGATCTTGCAGTCGAACTTGAAGGAGCGGTGGCCCAGATAGTAGAGGTCGTAGTGAAGCCTCTTGAGCATCTTGTCCATCGTGTCGGTGTAGCCGTTGTAGAGGGTGGCGTAGGAGGTGATGCCCGGGCGGATCTGGTAGAGGTATTCGTAGCGCAGATCATGTTCCATAATCTTCTTGATGAAGTAGGGGCGCTCGGGTCGCGGTCCCACGAAGGCCATGTCGCCCCGGAGCACATTCCACAGCTGGGGCAGCTCGTCCAGATGGTGGGCGCGGAGGAAGCTGCCGATGGGGGTGATGCGCGGATCGCCCTGGGGCTTGCAGAGCTCGGGCTTGCCGTCTTCCTCTGCGTTGGGCGTCATGGTGCGGAATTTGTAGATGCGGAAGGTGCGGCCGCCCAGTCCCGTGCGCGTCTGCGAAAAGATGGCTTTGCCGCCGTCGTCCCACTTCACCAGTATCCAGCACAGCAGGAAGACGGGGGCGGAGATGATGATGCTCACGAGCGCCACCAAGAGGTCGAACGCTCTCTTAATGAAGCGTTCCAGGCCGTTCATGCCGTCGGCGATGAAGCCGTCGGGGAGGGGCAGTTCTTCGGGTGTGCGCACGTGTAGGTCGTTTGTTTATAGAGAGAACGCGAGGGGAGCGACCTTTATTGTCTGCCGCTTAAAACTTTTTTTGCATTTCCGTGCAATAAGTTAACATTCTTTTTCGTTCTATTTTTAAAATAGAACCCGCAACGTGATCGCCATCGAACGTCTTCTCCTCTTCTACGGCAGTCCCTCCTCGGTGCCTTTGGCTTGGGACGAGGCCCTGATAGCCTTTGTCACGGCTTTCGGTGTGGCGGCAGCGGTGACGTTGGTGGCACTGCCTCTGATTGTAAGGGCTTGCAAGTATTTCAAGTTCTACGACCTGCCCGACGGCCGCAAGGTGCACAAGACGCCCGTGCCCCGCTTGGGCGGCATGGCGTTTATGCCGGCGGCGGTGATCGGTCTGAGCGCCGCACTCTACACCTACGGCGACACTGCCCGGGAGGGCATCACGGTCAGCCTCTCCATGCTGGTGATGGCTTCGGGCGCCTTCCTCATCTACGCCATCGGCATCTTCGACGACCGTTTCGGCATGAAGGCCGTCCACAAGTTTATCATCCAGGCCATCACGGCGCTCTTCCTTCCTCTGTGCGGCTTGATGATTACCGATTTCAACGGCATTTTCGGCCTTCATGAGATACCTCTTTGGGTGGGTTATCCGCTCACGGTGCTGATCATCATGACGGTGGTCAATGCCATCAACCTCATCGACGGCATCGACGGGCTGGCCTCCGGCCTGTGCATCCTGATTCTCTCGGCCTACACCTACGTCTTTGCCGTGAACGACAGCCTGATGATAGCCGCCCTCTGCGCCGCCATTGTGGGTTCGCTGGCGGTCTTCTTCCTCTTCAATTTCTTCGGCAGAATGGGGGGCTACAAGATCTTCATGGGCGACGCCGGCAGCCTCTTCCTGGGCTATGTGTGCGCCTACATGAGTATCAAGAGCCTGCACCGCCCCATCGCTCCCGTCAACTGCGGCGAGGAGCAGATGCTCATCTCCGTCACGCTGTTGCTGATTCCCGTCCTGGACGTGGCGCGTGTGGCCGTGCAGCGCTGGCTCACGGGGCACAACATTTTTGATCCCGACCGCACCCACATCCACCATCTTTTCATGAACGTGGGCCTCTCGATGCACTGGTCTCTGGCTGCCATCATGATGCTTTTCCTCTCGGTCTGCGGCATCAACTTCTCGCTATGGCAGGCGCATTTCCTCCTGCCTATCATTCTGGCGGTGGACGTGGCCATCTACGCTTTCGTGGTGACGGTCTTGCTGCGTATGGGGGCGAAGGACGAAGAGGAGGGGTAAAAAAATGCGTGGCCCGAGTGGCCGCTGTGGCCGTTTTACTGCTTCATCGGGCAGAGTTTAAAGTGCGGCGACGTGTTCGTTGAGCCAGAGCATGCGCAGCTCTATCCACGCTTTCAACCGGTCGATGAGGTCGTCGTAAAGGTCCTCCACATCGCGTCGGGGCAGTGACGTGTCGCACAGGCGCCCCCAAAGCAGGTTCTCGTTGTAGATGAGCGGCTTCATTTGAGCGGCCGAGGCGTCGATGTGGTTGTAGATCTTCTGCCGGTCGCGGAAGTAGTCGGCGAAGCGGCTCTTGACCTTGGCCACGAACGTGGGGCTCTTGAAGAGCTGCTTGTACCAGCCGGCCTCCATGATGTAGAAGCCGGTGGGGTCGGAGAATTTTTTTTCCGGAGCCACGTTGGAGTCCCAGGTGCCGCCGAAGGCCGCGTCGAAGTCCCACAGGGGCCCCATCTTGAGTTTCTCGCCGCGTCTGAGGTTCATGTAGCAGCTGGTCCAGAGCTTGCCGTCGCAGTTTTTGGCGATTTCATTGACGAGATACCATTCCACGAACGAGTCCTCGTCGATGTACTTCCGGTAGCCTTTCTCTTCGTCCGTGAAGTCGTCGGAGAAGAGCGCCTCTTCGAAACTCGTGACGTAGTCCCTGATGTAGTTGTAGTTGTCATCGCCCACGGCGATTTCTTCGGGCTCCTTGATGTTGATGAGCACTTCCGGCTTCAGATGGGCCACGGGGAAGGTGATTTCATCGGGTGTGGCTTTGCTGTCGATTTCCAGCAGGAAGCCGTCCGAGCCCACATTCACGCGGTTCGCCCCCACTGAGAGCTTCTCGCAGATTTGGTAGACGCCCCGGTATTTCCCGTTCAGGTGGAGATAGACGAAGGCGGCATCGGGCGTGAAGTCCAGCCGGCTCATCTCGCGGCCCATCCAGAGGGCAAGGTCGTTGCGTATGAGGGTGGTGTCGTGGTAGTTGGCCAGCAGTGTCCAGGTGTTGGCTTTGGGCCGTCCCAGCACCGATTGGGCGGAGTGGAAATGCAGGGCGTAGGGTTTCTTCGGGGGCCACCAGGTGGAGTTGCCGCGCCCCTTGACGGCGGCCAGTCCGTAGAGGTCGCGCTTGCCGTCTTTGTCTGTCAGCAGCGCCTCGCACTTCATCACGTATTTCTCCTTGCTGTCAATGTCCTTGCCGTCGGGCGTGTTGATGCGCAGGGTGGGCAGTCCGAGTCGTGTGATGTCGGAGGCGGGGTCGTCTCGCCAGGGCCCCTCGCCTTCGGGATAGAGACCTTCCGGCCTCAATGCATCGTCGCTGCAGGCCTGGAAGACGAGCAGCAGAGCCGGGATTGCTGCGGTGATAAAATGACGGCACAACATGTTTGTTGTCTTGATGTTCGGTGCAAAAGTAGAGAAAAAAAGTCTATCCGCCAAATTTTTGTCCGTTTTTTTACTGCAGAAGAAAAAAAGCAGCCCCCAAACAGGGGCTGCATTCACAAGGGGTCGCCGAATCTCTTCTGCAAGAGATGCTGCATGGCGGGCGTGAGGGCGCGGCCCGGGCGCCAGCCCATGCGTCTGAAGCGGGTCAGCAGCGGCAGCTGTCCGCGCTCCGGGAGCGTCAGTTCGCGCATGAAGGCCCTTCGGGCGCTGTCGGTGTTGACCTCCCGACTTCCGCTCATGCCCCAGGGGCAGTAGAGGCGTGCATAGTGCGAGAGCGTGAGGCGCTCCCGGGCGGCTTGCAGGGTCTTCATGCGGCCTCCTTTCTGGTGATGAGGTAGAAGCCCCGTTTGAGACTCTCGTAGTTGCGTTCGCTCACGGCGCGGCGCAGCGAGCGGTCGCTGAGTTCCCTGAGGGCGGGCATCTCGCGGAAGTCCTCTGCGCGTTTGTGCTGCCCCTCGTACTTGGTCTCGAAGCTGCGGAAGGCTTCCTCGCGCGCGTCCTTCACCTTTTCCGCCAGACTCTTGAGCGACACCGTCTTGTAGGCCAGCGCAAAGGCTTCCTTCTGCGATTTCGTGCCGTAGTCCAGACGCTCCTGCATGGCCATGGCGGCGTTGATGCTCTGCATGATCCACCATCGGGCCACCTCGATGCAGGCCTCCACCGTCGCGTCGGCCTCCGGGGTGTGGACCATGCTGACCTGTCCCTCTCCGGAGCACACGATGCAGCCGTTGGCGACGCAGAGCAGATAGGCCAGCCCCATGGCCCGCTCGTCGGCGCGCGAGCAGCAGTCGTCCGCCCTTTCGCCCAGAGCGGTGATGTCCTGCTTCACCCGTCGGCCCAAGGCGATGATACGCCCGTCCGTGACGCATTCGTCCGCGGGGTCGCTGTTGTCGAAGCGGCGCAGACGTTCGGCAGCGGCCGTGAGCGTGGCCCGCTGCTCCTCGCTCCAGGCGGGGGCGCGATACACGCCGTCCCGCTTCTCGTCCTTGCGCTCGGGCAGGATGGTGAGATTGCCGCGCGAGAGGGTGCCGTCCTTGTTCACCCATTTGAAGATTTTCATCATGGGGTCCACCGTGCCGCCGACGTTGGCGCAGATCTTCATCGAGTGCACGTAGTAGGTGCTGGCGGAGGTCTTGTGCATGTAGCTTTCGCCCGTGCCGTCGTAGCTCTTCTTGAACATGTCGAGCACCAGGGAGTAGTAGTTGTTGCGAATCTTCTTGGACATCTCGCCGCACTCCGAGCAGGTGATGTAGACGCCCTCGCCCTTATTGATTTGCAGCTGCATGAGCAGGGCGACGGCTGTGGGCACGCCGTCGATCACGCGCACGGGCGTCTCGGGCATCGGCCGCTCGCGGCGCTCCTTCTCCGAGAGCATGGAGTAGGCGGCAGCCTCTTCGGCGGCGCGTCGGTTTTCCTCTATCTCTCGCGCCAGGAAAAGCTCTTCGAGCGAACGCAGCACGAGGCTCTTGCCGCAGCCCGAGGCGCCCATCTGCCACGACTGTCCGCAGATCCAGCGCCGCTGTCCGTCGCCGTACTTCACGCGCATGTTTTGCGCCAGAAAGGAGAGGATGGGCACCGAGAGCGTGAGGGCCTGATGCACGGCCACGGGGTCCACGCCCGCGAGCAGTGTGGCGCTGAAGGGGTCGAGCCTTTCGGGCAGTCCGTAGAGCTGCTGCAGGGTCTTGAGCGAACTGTCTCTGGGCAGCAGACGCAGGGGTGCGGGCGCTGCGCTGACGGATGCAGGCGTTGTGCTGACGGGTGCAGCGGCTGGGGGTTGGGGACTGGCGGCGACGTCGGGCATCGCGGCTTCGGGTTGTGGACTGGCAGCGTCTTCGGCTGCGATTTTTGCGGCGGCTTCGCGGGCCAGGTGTTTGATGCTGGGCCCCATGGGCTCGCCGGCTTTGAAAGTAACTCTTTCCATAATTAGATTTTTTAAATTGTTAATAATAAGCTTTTCTTTTTCGCGGTGCAAAGATACGACAACAGGGCGGCCTCTTCCAAGAAACCGCCATTCGTGGTAAGAAAATAGTAAGTGCTGTGTGCGCAATAAAAAAACGTTTACTCCGAAAGTAAGTCTGGAGTAAACGTTAATGCATGTCAGAGATCTCCTGTGATTTCTGTTCCTTCAGGTTGTTCAGAAATTCCGTCGCGACCCTCTTGCGGTGGTTCAACAACGGGTCTATCAAGCCGCAGGTTTGCCATTCCCTGTAGGTTTGGGGCCAATCCCGTTTGATGCCTTTGGTCAGACTTTGGTAATCGAACGTCAGTTGTTGCGACATCTTCAAATTCAGCCGTTGCAGACGCGCCTCAAATTCTTTGTAGGCTACAGGCCAGTTGCAGTAGTCCACAAGTATGCGGTAGAAGGCTCCCCAGTCTGCTTTGCTTCTCATATATTTGGCCGTCGCATATATAGCCGCGGCAACCGACCCGTCGGACAGTTCAAGACGATTCCCCCGCTGAATCTCATTGATCTTTCTGCTGACCTCTTTTGAAATTTCTTCTTGATATTGCTCCCTTTCCTTTTCCTTGAAGTGTTTTTCCACACTGTCGATCAATTCGAAGGCCTCGGGGTTGTAGACGCCCCTGAAATCGTGCTCCAGGGACACAATCACCGGGCATGCGGCATTGTATGAAGGCAGTTTTTTGAGCGCCCCCACAATTGCCTCAAGTTCGTGTTTTGGGGTAGGCCAAAGATCCAGATTACTCTCCTGCATCATCGGTGTGTGTCTGTTCTCAGTCGTGCAGATGAGATTCTAAAAAATATATGGAAGCATCATTCAGGCCATCCACAAACGCCCTGTAATCATCGTTATCTGTGTAGAATACCACACCGTGCTCCCGTTTTATGGCTCCACTCAGAATCTCATACAGCAAACACAAAGAGTTTATTTCATCAAAGGCATTCTCTTCTCCCTGCCCCTTGACATAGCTTGAGTTGAATACATAGTATTTGTCAGTGGAAGAAACATGGACAACACCGTCTTCTTCCTGAAACTCTAATTTGATTTCAAGTACTTCGGCCCCATCCGCTTCTTCTTGTGCAGGCTGGGGGGCAATGACATCTATTCCGTTGACCTCCAACACGTAACGCAGATTGCTGAGCAAAGTTATAATCGTGTCGTTCGAACCGTCTCCGCAGTCGTATAATTGCCTTACAACGTGTGCGATACCGGCCATGTAGACCTTGCCCTTGTCGTTCTCGACGAGTATGCAGTCCAGCACGTCACATTCCGTCCACGTCACACCGGTGGGCATTGTGCCGCCATACTTCACCACGGGATAGTTTTGGCACGTGATTTTTTCCTCGTCCTTATCTATCACCATCAGCGTGGCTATCTGCAGGGCGGCATCCCCCTGCGGGCTGCATATCACGTTGTACGGTGGATTTAGCGTTAACAATTGAGTTTCCATGTCTGTCTTTCTGTCTTTTCCCGGCAAAGGTACGAAATAAAGCCGATATAATCCGTTTCCCGGCTCTTGTTGACGGACTATTCGTCCCTTTTGCGCCATTGCTGCCGCAAAAAACGCATGTCCCGAGTGGCCGCTGTGGCCGATTCAAGTCAGGGGGCGGGGTTCGAAGCGGAAATGCTCGGTGGCGGTGTAGCGGCCGACGGTGACGGTGACGCTGTCGAGCGCCTCGTTGACCGTGGCGTAGCGGGCCACCACCAGGCCGCGCACGATGCTGTATTTGTCCTGACGGCGCAGGAGGCGCTGCAGCTTCCTGAGGACGGCACGGTCTTCCGGGGAAGCCTCGGGCGAGGTGACGCGGCGATACCACTGTGCCACACCGCGGTTGAGGGCGCCGAAGCGGTTGTTGAGACTGATCTGGGCGTTGGTAAACCTGTCCGGACGGCACGGACGGCGCAGCCTCACGGCATAGCTCTTGCCGGTGATGCGGGAGCGGCGGATGTAGATGTCGCTGCTGCGGTCGCAGCGGCCGCTGAGGCCGGTGTGGCCCCAAAGGGGAATGACGGTGGCCATGTTCTGTGAGCAACTGACCTCTACGTTGCGGGGTTTTGAGGGTTTGACGTATGCCGTCGCTACGCTCTGCCCGTTCGCCGGGCGCGGTCCGAGGCCGTGCTTTCCCCAAGAATTCTTGGAGGCTGCTTGGAGTCTGCGCGTGCGCTGCTTGGGGACTGGGTGCAGGAGGGGAACGGCGCTGCAAAGATACGACAGTCCGATGGGCGAAACGACGCACTCTTCTTGCAACGCGCTGAGCGAGAGTGAAATAAAATGATTGAGCAGGGTGCCCTTTTGGCCTTTGCGGCCACTGGGGACGCGTGTTTTCAGTGCCGCCTGCCCGTCCAAAGGCTGCTCCACGACAAAGCCCGGTAAGGAGGGCCCTCAAAAAAACACTTTCGCAGAAAGTCAGGCCCAGTCATTCCAGATCATTCGCTTGGACCGGCTTTCTTTTTACTTGTTTTTCTTTAGAAGCTAGTGTATAGAAGCTAGTGTAGAGTGTATAGCTTTTTTCTTTAACAGAGGGTGTGGGGGATTGCTTTCTTTTTTGACCCGAGTGGCCGCAACGGCCGCAAACATCCCTCTTCGGCCACATCGGCCACTGGGGCCATGCATTTTCAGAGTGGGGGTGTGCGTCAAAAGACGAGATCCTTCCTTTTGGGGTGTCCGAAGAAGTAGCCGAAGCGGTTCCAGTAGCGGATGTGGCTCCTGATGAATATCCTGGCGTATTTCGAACTGGTGCGGGCCCGACGCGTTCCGGCATACAGAATGGTGACCTCGGGGAAATAGACCACCTCAAGGTCGGCCCGACGGATGCGCGTGCACCAGTCGAGATCCTCGGCATACATGAAGTAGCCCTCGTCCAGTCCGCCGGTCAGTTCGTAAGCCTTGCGCGAGACCATGATGAAGGCGCCGATCAGCCAGTCGACGGTCTGCACCGCGGCGTAGTCCATCGTGTCGGAGAGGACGCTCACCTTGTGATACATGATGCGCTTGATCTGTCGGACAATATACCTGGAAAGTGTGACATAAGGGCGTGCGGTGTCCTGGATGTTGCCCCCGCCGTCTTTCATCTGCGGCGCGATGGCGCCGACTTCAGGGTGCATGTCCATGAAACGGACCATCGGGCCGATGTCCGAGCACAGCGTGCAGTCGGGGTTCATGATGGCCAGATAACGGCCCCTCGCCACTTTCAGGCCTTCGTTCATGGCGTAGGCGAATCCGCCGTTGCGCGCGTTGAAGAGCCAGCGGACATTGGCATCGGTCCGGTCGATGGCCTCCTGCTGTTGCCTGCTGTAGCATGAGTTGGAGGAAACAATCACCTCAAAGGGCACTCCGATGTGCTTCTTCAGTGAAGCCACGCAGGCCAGTATCTCCTGTATGCTGTTATACTCAACGATGACTATAGACAATGTGATATCCATGTTTCGGACGTGTGTGTTATGCGTATTCTTTAAACAGCAATGCTGCAATGTGACGCCAGGATTTTTCGCCGGTGCTGTAGTCGCGGCGGATCTCCTCGGAGAAGGAGGCTGCCAGGTCGGGGTCGCGCCACAGCGAGACGATGCTTTCGGCCAAGGCATTGACATCCTTTTCTTTGATGATGAGGCCGTAGTGGCGGTCCTTCACCATCTCGGGCAATCCGCCTACATCGGTGGCGATGACGGGCTTGTTGAAGGCGAAGGCCGACATGATGACGCCGCTCTGCGTGGCGTCCGTATAAGGGCAGACCATGAAGGCGCAATTTTTAATGAGCGCCACCATCTCGTTGTCGGGAATGAAGCGGTTGCGAATCCCGATGAAGTCGAGCGCCTCGTATTCAGACACGTCGAAATGGAACTTGCCGCCTCCGGCCACAATCAGCCTGCAGTCCGGACACTCCCGATGCACCCTCTTCATGGCCGGGAGCAGATAGTCGAGCCCCTTGTATCGGGAGATCTTTCCGGCAAAGAGGATATAACGCCCGGAAATGCCGAAAGAGGCCTCGTCCGAGGCAACGGAGCGAAGGTAGGTGTAGCAGCTCAGCTGGCTGTCGATGACGCGCTCCGGCGACAGGCGGTAAAAGTCGAGGAAGTCCTGACGTTGCTTCCGGTTCAGGATGATGAGTCGGGGTATCAGCCGGAATGCCAGCTTCCGGCGGAAGCGGACGATGGCGCTGTCGTTGCCCGTGTGGGGGAAGGGGTCGTGCACCGTGAGCAACATCTTCCGGCTCAGGAAGTACAGCACCAGTTCGTAGACATGAGGGGGCCATGCCAGATGAATCCGCGTATATTTGCCGCGTATCAGGAAGACGAGGAGCAGGATGTTGGTCACAAACGACTTGAAGAGCCAGAATCTGCCGCAGGTGTTGAGGATGTAAAAGCGCTCTAAGTCGATTTGCCCCTGAAGCCGGATCAGATCCGGGTAAATGTCCACGGCCTTGAAGAGCCCGGATTTGGGGTAGATCTTCCCGATGTTGAATGCCGGACCTTTAAGAAAACGCGGGTTGACCTCCATAATGTAGTCAACGTCCGCCAGTTTCTGGGCCTCGTGCAGATAGGAGAGGTCCACGTCCGACAGTTGGATTTTTCCCAAATAGGCAATCTTCATAATTTGAGTTTTTTTCTGATTCTGTATATGATGACAATCAATAGGACAAATGCAACAAGTATGTAAAACAGTCTTGCCAGTCAGTAGTAATGGAGGTCCTTCAGCAGTTCGTCAAGCGTCGTGCCTTTTTCGTCAATGGTCGTGCGGTCGTTTTTCAGTATGTGTTGCAGTTGTGTGACGCTTCCGTCCAGGGCGGAGGCTGTCGTGTGTCTGCGCAACTTCAGATAATACATTTGGGCCGCAATGCGTCGGGTGCGTTTGAGCTCTGCGGGATTGCCGGCGACGGCGGCGAGAGCGCCCTCAATCAGCTTCGTCCCTTCATCGATGAATCTGTCGCTAAAAATGTCGGCGTTGTAATCCAGTTTGACGGAAAAATGGCTGTCCCCGGAAACCTGACGCCGACACAGCTCATAGTACTTCCAGATGTACGGTGCGGCCTTGCCGTAGTAGTCGTTGATGAAAAGTGAGGCGAGTGAATCGGTGTCCTGATAGGGATTCCACATCAGTTTGGCGATGATCCATTGTTTCAGTTCGGAGAATTCGCCCCAGGGCACATTGTGCACGCCTTCTTCCAGTATTCCGATGACGTTGGAGCGGGCGAAATATTTGAAATTGGCAGCCAGTACGTTGAAATTGGGGAAGGGGAGAAGATAGTGGCGGAAGCCCGTCGTGTAGTCCCAAATATAGATGTTGCGGGTGATGCGTCGCCAGTCGTTCATGTCGTTCAGGAAGCTGCGGTTCTGTTCACACTCTTCCAGAGGGTGCGCCATGCAGCACTCTATGTCGCAAAGACGGATGACGACATTGTCTGCAGGCCTGATGTTGCTCCTGGGCGCCTGGCGGGTGTATTTGTAGGCGAATGTGCCGATGTAGATGTCCGGATACTTTTTTCTGACTTCGGCAGCCGCCTGATTGACAAACCAGATCATGGCGCCCGAGTGTCCGCCGTATTGCTTTGTCAGGCGCACACAGGCCGGACATTCGCAAGGCCACGGATTGTCGTTTTGCGACAGGTCGTAGCACCAATGGCCGGGATTCTTCGCAATCGCCTCCAGCAGATTCTTCGTCAGTTCGCGGCGCATGGACCTGTTGCTCAGACAGAGCTGGGCTTTGTCCGAACGGCGTCCTTTATACACGCTGAAGTATTCGGGATGGGTGCGGAAATACCGGTCCGGCGGTATCAGTTGCTCAAAAGTGTGTATGCCCCAATAGGACGACATACTCCCGTAAGGCGTCTCGGCGAGCAGATATTGCGTGTTCAGCAGATTGTGTGCGGCCCAGTCGTGATGTATCAGGGCATCGTAGTAGAAGTCGAAACGCTGGCGGACAACGGGTTTCTCACTGTGCGAAAGGGCCGGCAGTGCGTAATGCTTCCTTTTGGTGATCTTGGTGAACGACGGGGTGTACCAGCGCACACCCAGTTCGCGTTCCAAAAAGCGGAAGACGCCGTACATGCTTCCGCGCTCACTGCCTCCGTATATATAAAGGCTGTTGCCAACGGTCTTGTAGGTGAACGACTCGTCGGTGCTTTGGGGTTGCGGCGCACCGGTTTGCGGCGTCCATCCTATATAGACGCCTTTTTCGACAGGATTGGAGACAATGGGCATGAGGGCTCCGCTGATTTGCCGGATGACAGACTGGAATTCTTTGGCCGCCGTCCTTTCCGAAACGGACGCCTCGCGCCGGACAACGATGGAATAGCCGGATTTTCCGTTCAGAAAAAGATCCTCCGAGGCAGAGACGAACTGACACAGGGCCAGCATCAACAGCATCACATGTCGTTTGAAGGAAATTCTCGTTTTCATCGTATTCAGCCAATGTTTGATTATCGGGACTCTGAAACCGCTTCTGCAAGGGCCTTGATGTATCCGTCGCCGTATTCCGTATCCGGCTCCATGTAGTTGCCTTCGCCCCATTCGTTCCACGATTTGAGCATGACAATCTGTTCTTCTTCGGGTTTGTCCTTCAGCATGGAAAAGGCTTTCAGCGCCAGCTGCTTGAAGTATTTCGGAGCGCAGTCCGTGAACACCAGACCCTTGCGGCCGGAGCGGGGCGTGTGGTCCCAGTTGGGTGCTATGACGGGAATCACTTCACGCTCTGAGCACGAGGGGTGAAGCATGTAGCGGATGGCGTCCTTATATCGGTATATCATGGGAATGCCGAGATATTTTCGGGCGACAGTCTTCAGCGCCTTCTGCCACTTCGGAGCCACATGATAGATGTTGATGTAATCCACGTTGTTGACGGCGTCGAAGCCTCTCGCAAGAAGCTTGTCCTTATGCTCGGAATTGTAGTCGGTAGCCACGAAATAGAAGTCGTTCAGCCCGTGCTCTTTGGCCAGTTTGCGCCAGGTGGTCATAAACGTTTCGGCGTCCTTGAAGCCGACGGCGTCGTAAATGACGTAAAAGAGTTTCCCGTTCACCCGCACGTAGCGCTTGTCTTTGAAGGCGGGAAGCAGATGCATGAAGTGCTCGGTGTAGTCTTGTTCTCCGGGGTAAGTCTGCTCCGCAAGAAGGATGTCCTTGCCGGGATTGTTGGGGTCCCACAGCTTTTTGTACCAGGAATGATTGGCCCAACAGAGGCAGAAGGGAAAATCGGGTTTACCCGATGCGACGACTTCTTCAAACGGACGTTGCATCAGTTGCTTCCCGTTCCCGAACCAGTATTCGTAGTAGCAGAAAGCCTCGATGCCGGCCTTGCGGGCCAGTTCCGCCTGCTGTTCGCGCACCTCGGGAAG
>X369_Koala__coassemble_103_pt1 | contig 20320 bp, 18 predicted proteins | sample X369_Koala__metabat2_high_PE_008 | metagenome-assembled genome bin X369_Koala | reverse complement strand
ATCTCATCGGCGACTGCAACGATTGGAAAGAAAACGAGAAGTATGCTTTCAAGCGCGTTCGCGGCACCGACAATTGGGAGCTGAAGCTTGGCCCCCGCGGCCTCAAGCACGGCGAGCTCTACAAGCTGTCCGTTCATTGGGACGGCGGTCAGGGCGAACGTATTCCCGCCTGGTGCCGTCGCGTGGTGCAGGACGACCAGACCAAGATCTTCTCCGCTCAGGTTTGGGCGCCGAAGAACGAGTACGAGTGGCAGAACCTCAAGTTCAAGCCCAACACGTCTCCTCTGCTCATCTACGAGTGCCACATCGGCATGAGTCAGGATGCAGAGAAGGTGGGCACCTATGAGGAGTTCCGCCAGAACGTGTTGCCCCGTGTGGCCAAGGCCGGCTACAACTGCATTCAGATCATGGCCATCCAGGAGCATCCTTACTACGGCAGCTTCGGCTACCACGTGAGCAACTTCTTTGCTCCCTCCAGCCGCTTCGGCACGCCCGAGGAGCTGAAGGCCCTCATCGACGACGCTCACGGTCGCGGTATTGCCGTCGTGATGGACATCGTCCACTCTCACGCCGTGAAGAACGAGAACGAGGGTCTGGGCAACATGTGCGGCGATCCCTGCCAGTATTTCTATCCCGGCGACCGTCGCGAGCATCCCGCCTGGGATTCGCTCTGCTTCGACTACGGCAAGAACCAGGTGCTGCACTTCCTGCTCTCCAACTGTAAGTATTGGCTCGACGAGTTCCACTTCGACGGCTTCCGCTTCGACGGTGTCACCTCGATGCTCTACTACAGCCACGGCCTGGGTGAAGCCTTCGGCAGCTATGCCGACTACTACAACGGCCACGAGGACGACAACGCCATTGTTTACCTCACGCTGGCCAACGTGCTGATCCATCAGGTCAACAAGAACGCCATCACCATTGCCGAGGAGGTTTCCGGCATGCCCGGTCTGGCCGCTCCCTTCGAGGACGGCGGCTACGGTTTCGACTACCGTCTTGCCATGAACATCCCCGACTACTGGATCAAGGTTATCAAGGAGTTGCGCGATGAGGACTGGAAGCCCTCCAGCCTCCTGTGGGAGACCACCAACCGCCGTGCCGACGAGAAGACGATTTCCTACTGCGAAAGCCACGACCAGGCTCTGGTGGGCGACAAGACGATCATCTTCCGTCTGATCGACTCCGACATGTACTGGCACTTCAAGAAGGGCGACGAGACCGGCACCGTTGAGCGCGGCATCGCCCTCCACAAGATGATACGTCTGCTCACGGCCTCCACCATCAACGGCGGCTACCTCAACTTCATGGGCAACGAGTTCGGTCATCCCGAGTGGATCGACTTCCCCCGCGAGGGCAACGGCTGGAGCTACAAGTACGCCCGCCGTCAGTGGAATCTTGTGGACAACAAGGACCTCTGCTTCCACTTCCTGGGCGACTTCGACCGTCAGATGCTGAAGGTGCTCAAGAGTCAGAAGAACATTCAGTCTCAGCCTGTCACCGAGATTTGGCACAACGACGGCGACCAGGTGTTTGCCTATCAGCGCGGCGACCTGCTGTTCTTCTTCAACTTCTCGCCGTTCAAGTCGTTCACCGACTACGGCTTCATGGTGAAGCAGGGTGCCTATGAGTATGTGCTCAACACCGATGCCGTCAACTTCGGCGGCAAGGGTTTCAACGACGACTCCATGCGTCATCTCACCATCTTCGACAGCATGCTGTCCCGCGACGGCAAGGGCTGGCTTAAACTTTATCTGCCTGCTCGCAGTGCCTGTGTGCTGCGCCGTGTGAAAGAATGATGAGACGTCGCGATAACGCCAACCGTCAGACCGCATACGCCATTCACGGCGTCTGCGGTCTCCTGTTTATCGCCTTTGCCCTGCATTTTCTTTTTGTTGAGCAGAGGGAGGTGTTATTGCTGACCTACGCCCTTCACGATCTCTCCAACACGCCTTTCGACCATTTCCGTGCCGCGATGATTTCCGTTGCGGTGATGGTGATCGGCGCTCTGGCCATCTCGCGCTTCTCGCGTCGCATCCCTCTGGAGCTGAAGGCTTTGGTTTGGGCTCCGTCGTATTTTTGTCTGGGCCTGCTGGCCTCTCTGTGCGTCACTTCGGTGTATTCCGTCGGGCGCCTCCTCTGGGCCGTCTTCTGCCTCCTCGTGCTGGTGTCGGCCTTTGTGTTGGCCTCTGTCGTGTCGCGTCCCGTTTTCGTGCAGCGCATCAAGTGGTTGCACCTGGCCGTGCCCAATCTCCTGGTCACATTGTGCTCCATACTGATTTGCTGGACGGTGACCAACAGCGACCTTGAGTTGCACCGCGACCTCGAGACGTCGCATCTTGTGCGCAAGGGCTGCTTCGTGGAACTGATGTCTTCACCCCGCCACATGGGGCGCCTCACGCGCCGTCTGCTTGCTCCCGACAACATTGTCGGCCGCACGATGCAGGTGCCCGAGCAGCTCTATCGCTATCTGGGCTATGTGCCCCAGTCGCCTTCGATGCCGCTGGAGCGTTTCCTCGACAAGGCCATCCTTGCGGAGCAGCTCAACGACACTGTCCCCGATGCCCGCACCGTCAGGATGACGCGCCTGCAGACCTTCCGCGCCTCACTACCATAACCATATACAGATAAGATTAAATACATAAGATAATGCCTCAAATTTCCGTACGCGGCACAGAAATGCCCGAATCTCCCATCCGCAAGCTGGCTCCTTTGGCCTACGCCGCCAAAGAGCGCGGAGTGAAAGTCTATCATCTCAACATCGGTCAGCCCGACCTGCCTACGCCTAAGGCGGCGCTCGACGCGATCCGTGGGATAGACCGCAAGATTCTCGAGTACAGCCCCTCTCAGGGCTACCTTTCTTACCGCAAGAAGCTGGTGGGCTACTACGAGAAGTATAACATCCACCTCTCGCCCGACGACATCATCGTCACCAGCGGCGGCTCCGAGGCTGTGCTCTTTTCTTTCCTGGCGTGCCTCAATCCCGGCGACGAGATCATCGTGCCCGAGCCGGCCTATGCCAACTACATGGCGTTTGCCATCTCCGCCGGCGCCGTCATCCGCACCATTGCCACCACCATCGAGGAAGGTTTCGCCCTGCCCAAGGTGGAGAAGTTTGAGGAGCTCATCAACGAGCGCACGCGCGCCATCCTTATCTGTAATCCCAACAACCCCACGGGCTATCTCTACACGCGCCGCGAGATGAACCAGATCCGCGACCTGGTCAAGAAGTACGACCTGTATCTCTTCTCCGACGAGGTCTATCGCGAGTTCATCTACACGGGCTCGCCCTATATCTCGGCCTGCCACTTGGAGGGCATCGAGCAGAATGTGGTGCTCATCGACTCCGTCTCCAAGCGCTACAGCGAGTGCGGCATCCGCATCGGCGCCCTGATTACCAAGAATCCCGAGGTGCGCAAGGCCGTGATGAAGTTCTGTCAGGCCCGCTTGTCGCCCCCGTTGATCGGCCAGATTGCCGCCGAGGCTTCGCTCGACGAGCCCGAGGACTACGCTCTGGAGGTCTACGACGAGTACGTCGAGCGACGCAAGTGTCTCATCGACGGCCTCAACCGCATTCCCGGCGTCTATTCTCCCATCCCCATGGGCGCCTTCTACACGGTGGCCAAGCTCCCCGTCGACGACGCCGAGCGCTTCTGTGCGTGGTGTCTCTCCGAGTTCCAGTATGAGGGCGAGACCGTCATGATGGCTCCTGCCGCCGGCTTCTACACGACGCCCGGTGCCGGCCGCAATCAGGTGCGTCTGGCTTATGTGTTGAAGAAGGAAGACCTCAACCGCGCCCTTTTCATCCTGCGCAAAGCCCTCGAGGCGTATCCCGGCAGGGTGGAGTAGAGCCGTTCCGCTTGCGGCATGAGCGCTCCCGCCTTTATCTCTTCGCGCCTGTTCCGCCGTTCGCGCGGCGGGGGGTTGGCCATGCAGATTGCCACTGCCGGCGTGGCGGTTGGCGTCTTCGTCATGCTGCTCTCTGTGAGCATCGTGCTGGGTTTTCGCGGTGAGATACGCAAGAAGATGGCTTCCTTCTCCGGCCACATCCAGGTGATGGCCCACGAGAGCCTCTACAGCCCCTTTTCGCGCCCCGTCACTTTTTCGCGGGAGCAGCTCGACTGGATTGCCGCGCAGCCTCATGTGGAGAGCGTCCGGCCCTTTGCCCTGAAGGAGGGCATGCTCAAGACCGACGAGGTCTTCCGCGGCATGCAGCTCAAGGGGGTCGAGGCCGACTCCGTGCTCAATCTTGACCACGGCCCCTCGCTGCGCATCTCGCGCTCCGTGGCCAGGGCTTTGGGTGTCAAGCGCGGCGACCGTGTTTTTGCCTACTTTTTCGACGGCTCTTTGAGGGCCCGCCGCTTCACTGTGGTGGACATCTACGAGACCCATCTCAAGGAGTTCGACGAGAACGTCTGCTTCTGTCCGCTCCCTCTGGTGCAGCAGCTCAACGGCTGGACCTCCGACGAGGTTGGCGGTCTTGAGGTGACGCTCGATTCCTATGATTCTCTGGACGATGAGTCTATTGTGTTCAAGCGCAGGTTCAATCGTCTTGCCGACGCCGGAGGCCGTTCTTACGTGTCGCTTTCGGTCAAGGAGCTCTATCCTCAAATCTTCTCCTGGCTCTCCCTGCTCGACGGCAACGTGTGGGCCATCCTGATCCTGATGACGCTCGTGGCGGCCACCACGGTGGTCTGCGGTCTGCTCATCATCATCCTGGAGGAGACGGGCCTCATCGGCCTGCTCAAGGCTTTGGGCAGCGACAACCGTCAGGTGCGTGCCGTCTTTCTGCGCCTCTCGGCCCTCATCGTGGTGCGGGCCCTGCTGTGGGGCAACGCGCTGGCTTTCGCGCTCATTGCGCTGCAGCGCTGGACGGGGCTGCTGAGGCTCGACGCCGACACGTATTACCTCTCTGAGGTGCCGATGTATTTCTCGCCGCTGCTCTTTCTGCTTGTCAATGTGGCGGTTTTCGTTGTCACTATAGCCGCTTTGCTGATCCCTTCGCTGGTCATTTCGCACATCCGTCCGGCCCAAACCATGCGCTTCGAATGATAAAAGGGGGATTTTCCTCTTAAAATTGGGTAAAATCCTCTTGCCGTTTTCAAAAAAGGTGTTAATTTTGCGACATAAACCAACAAAAAGTCCTATGAAAACCAAGTCTGTTTTACTCATGTGGGGTTTGTTGATGCCGTTTGTCGCAATGGCTCAATACGATGACGACGACCTCTACTTCGTGCCTTCGAAGAAGCAGACGCGTCAGGTTTCGGTCATCACCACCACCGTTCCTTCCGAAACCACAGTGACCACCTACGTGCCGTCCTCTTATTCGGGCAGCACGCGTGATGTGGACGAATACAACCGTCGCGGCCGTTATCGCCGCTCTGCTGCGGGCGACGGGTCAGAGGCCTCCGGCGTAGATTCGCTGGCGACGGCCTACACGGCGGGCTATGCCCAGGGCTACGGCGATGCTTATTCCCGCGGCTACACCGATGCCACCTACGACATCCCGTCTTACCGTGTGCGTTTCTTCAACTGCTACGATCCCTTCTGGTACGACTCCTGGCTGTGGTCGCCCTATTGGTACGATCCCTGGTACTACAGCGGCTGGAGCTACTCCTGGGGCTGGGGTTGGAGCTACTACCGTCCCTGGTACTACGGTCCGGGCTGGTACGGCGGTTACAGCTATGGCTGGGGACGTCCTTACTATTCCTGGCGCAGTCCTTATTACTACGGCGGACGCTACGACTACTGGCGCCGTCCGGGCGAGGGTCGTCCGCTCTACAACGGGCGCACTTATTCCGGCAATCGCCACTCCAATGTGGTCACGGGCCGCTACACAGGTCACGGCAACCGTTACAATTACGGCGGTGTGATGGGCCGCACCGGAGCCCGCTCCACCAATCCCTCTTACGGACGCATGGGTGGCGGACGCTCTTATAACAACGGTGGCGGACGCTCTTATAACAACGGCGGCGGACGCTCCTACAACAACGGCCGTTCCTACGGCGGTGGCGGCACCTTCAACGGCGGCGGCAATCGTCCTTCCGGCGGCAGCTCTCGTCCCTCCGGCGGCGGTGGCGGATCTTACCGTCCCAGCCTTGGCGGCGGCACGATGGGCGGCGGCTCGCGAGGCGGCGGCTTCGGCGGTGGCGGACGCTCTATGGGTGGCGGCGGAGGCCGTTCCATGGGCAGAGGCCGTTAAGATGTTGAATCATGAACCAAACTTTTCATTCCATGAAAGCTAAACATTATATTTCTGCGATCAGCCTTCTCTTCGGCGCTTCCTTCCTGCAGGCGCAGAACACGTTCCAGAATGCAGAGGTCTCTCAGGACCACGACCTTCAGGGCACGGCCCGCTACGTGGCCATGGGTGGCGCCTTTACGGCCCTCGGTGCTGACATCTCGGCCATGGGCGACAACCCTGCTGCCACGGCCCTCATGCGCAAGAGTGAAGTGGCCATCACGGCGGGTGCCATCTGGGGCGCCGACGAGACGATGACCCACATGTACGACCGCACCCACGCCACCTTCGACCAGGGCGGTCTTGTGGGCAGTTTCCGCATCGACGGCCGTTATGTCAAGAACTTCAACATCGGCTTCAACTACCACAAGAAGATCAACTACAACAACCTCAACGGCGGCGAGACCTATTGCGCGGGCTCCCAGCTCAACCAGCTGGCCGGCCTGCTCAATAACTTTGGTGCCGACATCTCCACCGAGAGTCTCTACGGCGCTTACTACGACTGCGGTCTGATTGACATGCAGGGCACACGTGACAACCCCACGTGGCGCCGTTCCGCCCAGTTGTCGCCCACCTGGGGGCAGAGCATGTACCGCATGACCAGCGGCGGCCTCCATGCCTACGACATTAACTTCTCCGTCAACGTCAAGGACCGCTACTACGTGGGCCTCAACATCGGCGTGGAGCACATGAACTACAACAATGAGAGCAGTTACGCCGAGCGCATCGGCACCGACGCCAATCCTTTGGACTACTACATCGAGGATCGCCACACCATCAGGGGCACGGGCGTCAACTTCAAGCTGGGCGCCATCATTCGCCCCATTGAGGACAATCCTCTGCGCCTGGGTGTCGCCATCGAGACCCCGACGTGGTTCCTCCTGACCTCGCGCTACGACTACACGCTCTACTCCAAGTTCATCGCCAACGAGCAGGATGCCCGGCGCTACGACCAGCCCATCAACACCTTCGTGGCCAAGCCCGGCGTTTATCCCACCTATTGCAGCGGCTACTACGACATGGACTACAGCCTGCGCACGCCCTGGCGTTTCCGTCTGGGCATCGGCAGCACGGTGAAGAACTGGTTTGCCTGGGGCGCCGACTTCGAGTATGCCATCTTCAAGTACGAGGGTCAGGGCTATCCCGCCAACGACGAGCGTCGCTCCATCTTCAACACGACGGAGGATGCCGAGATGAACGCCGTCACGCGCAGCTGTCTCAGCGGCCAGTATCGCGTGAAGTTCGGCCTGGAGGCCAAGCCCCTCCGTCAGCTGGCTCTGCGTCTCGGCTACAACTACATCAGCAGCATCTACAAGAACGAGGAGTGGGATCCGGGCCGCGCCGACGAGAGCACCGTCAACAGCATCGGCACCAGTTGGGTCACCACTTCGCCCACGCACCTCATCACCATGGGTCTGGGCACGCGCATCAAGTGGTTCGGCATCGACCTGGCCTACAAGTGCCGTCTGCAGCACGGCTACTATTTCGGCACGCTCGACGCTTATCCCGCCCATGTGGAGATGAACCAGCGCCGCCACACGGTGGTCTGCACGCTCAGCGCACGCTTCTAGTGGGATGAAGCCAACGCGCGACTACGTCCAGCGTCGCTTCGACGAATTTAATGCAATGTGTTTCGGGGGTGAGCTTCGGCCCATCCCCGTGCGTTTAAGCCGTGCGCGCAGCTTCATGGGGCAGATTACTTATCGCCGCGAGCGCCGCTTCTTCGGCCGCGGCCGCAACGAGGGCTTCGTCTTGCGCATCTCCACGCTCTTCGACCTGCCCCAGGACGAACTCGACGACGTCATCCTCCACGAGATGATTCACTACAGCATCCTCTCGCGCCAGCTCAAGGACGAGTCGGCCCACGGCCCGCTGTTCCGCCGCATGATGGACGACATCAACCGCCGCTTCGGGCGCCACATCACCGTGTCCCACCGCCGCACTGCCGAGGACAATGCGCGCGACACCGCCGTGCGCCAGCATCTGGTCTGCCGTGTCCGCTTCCGCGACGGCCGCTCGGGCCTCACCGTGGCGGCCCACACACGCCTCTTGCCGCTCTGGGATGCTCTTGCGGGATGGCCCGAGGTGGGGGAGTTCCGCTGGTATGTCACGCGCGATCCTTTTTTCAACCGCTTCCCGCGCTCCAAGATCGTGAAGGTCTATCGCGTGGACGATGCCGAGCTCGAAGAACACCTGCGCTCCGCCGTCCCCCTCATGCGCGAGGGCAACGTTGTCAGGGCGCTCCGCTGACGGTTTTATAAAAAACAGGCTGCAAGGGAGGGGACTACATCTTTGCCAGCATGGCGCGCACCTGCGGATTGATGACTTCGCGTTCGGTGAGCTCCACTTCGCGTTGGAGGTGCAGTGTGTCACAGAACTTCCGCAGGAAAAACGGTTCGAGCGGTGTGTTCGTTTCCCGTGTGTCCCTGATGCTCCAACTGAGGTGGTAGGCTGTGTCCATGACGGTGTATTCCCGATGCACCTCCACTTTGTTTTCGGGGCGGTTGTTGGGTGAAATCTTGGAGTCTCTGGCCCAACATTTTAGGTATATTTGAAGAATATCAGTGTCTGACACGGTACGATTTTAGGTTTTGTTTGCACAAAGATATAAAAAGATTGTGAATATTGTGCTCTTTTTCTGCTTTTTTGTCAAATATTGTTAGTTTTTTAATCAAAATCACTATCTTTGCACCGCTATTGATTTGTAATTCTATGACTCAAACTCAAATTGATCCCAAGGTAGGGAATCAGACCGCGAAGGAAAAGGGCGCCGTGCATCATCTTCTGGGCTGCCTTGACATCGCGTTATTTATCATCATCCTTATTATAGCGCTGTTGATCTGGGTGCTGAGTTGACGTGAGGTAGGGTAGTTGTCTCGCGAAATTGCTTGTGAGACGAACGAGACGAATGAGACATACGACATAATTTGATACGTTTGACTTGTTTTTTTATATTCTTTTAAATATTTCCTGTGATATAAGTCGCTATTTCTTATTTTTTCTTTATATTTGCGTTGTGTTTTAGTTAATATTATGCATTACCATACATCGGCCTGCGATTGAAAACATATTATCTGTTATCATGAAAATGATATAATTACGTTTAACGATCATTCTAATTCTTTATCATGAAAAAGATTCTTTATCTCTCATTTATGCTCATCTTTTCTTGGGCAGCTGTGGCACAAGATGTGCTTGTTACAGAATCTGGCGATGTCATTCAAGCTTGGAGCGTTGACGTAGGTGGATCAAAAATCTATTATCGTACTTCGGACGATGCCAACGCTCCCTTACAGAGCATAGACAAGTCGACAGTGCTTGTTTGGAAGAAGGCTGACGGCACCCGTGTGGTTATTGGTCAGGAGGAGCATGAGAAGAAAGAAGAAAAGCCTGAAGTCAAAAGCGAACCCGTTGTTATGACGGCCGATGACCCCGAAGCCAATGCGGCCTGCATTCAGGCGTTCAATCAAACGGATATATTCTCTACCAAAAAGGCTTCAAAAAAGGCGGCCTTGTCCATTGTCGGTTTGCTGCACATGACGCCGGATTCCAAAATGGCTGACAAAAATGTTGAAATCTCATACAGCATCTACAAGTCAAGCGGCTTCGGAAAGATGACTCCCCGCATCAGCGGTATAGGGGTGCATGTCAAGAATAAGACAGACAAGACCCTTTATGTATATTTGGGTAATACGTTCTTCCTGCGTCACGGCATCAGCACGCCCTTTACGGAGTCTCGGGCCTCGCAATCGACCTCAGGAGGCAACGACGGCACCAAGTCTACCGGTTTCTCCCAAAACGTTGTGGCCATACCGGCGCAGAGCACCCTGGATTTAGGCAAGCAGGAGTTCTTCCCCACTGACGGCAAGAATCCGTTCGGTGGAAATATAACGAATAATATGCGCGACACATACACCGGCGGAGGTCTGTTCTCTCCCATGATCAAGACCGGCACGGTTTGTGATTTTTATTGGACTGAACCTAAGTCGGGTCTTCTGGGGAGGGGCGAGACTCGTAATTTAGCACCCGGACAATCCACATTGGATTTCGGTTTTAAGCTGACCTATTCGTTCAGCGAGGACAACACACAGCTCTATCATTTGGATACGAAACTGTATCTGTCTAAAATCATCGGTTCCAGTTTCAGTGGTTGGACAACCAGTTCGGATCATATAGATTTCAAAGGACAGCCCATTTACCTTTTTATAACTCAAAAGGAGGCCAACTGAGCGTCCGCGTTTGGCAGGTGACATAAATTGTCCGAAACAATGAAAATAAGAGGAGGCTATAACAGCAGCCGCTGGCGTTGGACTCTTTTGTTGCTCGCAGTCGGTCTGGCTTGTGCCCAAGCCCGCGAGCTGCATGTGGAGTCCGACGGCAAGAAAGTTGGCTTGTTCGATGAGACGGGCAATGCCGTCATCCCCATGTCGTTTGACAATGTTGAGCCCTGGGGCCGGCTTTTCCGTGTGGAGAAGAAACAAAAGTTTGGTCTCTACGATGAGAATGGCCGTGAGGTGCTGCCCGTGAAATACTCTCAAATAAGCAATTTGAACCGCTACGGTCGCGCCGTGGTGTGTGAGAAGGGCAAAGTAACGGCTGCCAAAAACGGCAGAAGATACGTGGACGGCGGCCTCTTCGGCATACTGAACGAGCAGGGTAGTGTGCTTGTCCCCTGTCAGTACGGCGATTTTTATGAATTCAATTATTCCGGTTCCAACTTCAAATTTTCGCGTGAGGGCTATTGTGTGGCCGGCGGCGGCATCTTTATGGACGACACGCTGCAGACGGAGGCTAAATACCTGGCCTTCGGCGGTTCGAAACATGAAAAGGGCCTGCGGCAGTTCTACGGCGTCATAGATGTGGATCAAAACATAGTGGTGGTGCCGGCGAACAAATTTGTCTTCACGTTCCTGCCCAGCAACGGCATTGCGCGCTACTATGAGTACAAAGGATCGTCGTGGGGATTCGGATATTGGGATTTGAACAGTCAGCACGGCTTCGAGGTCGGAACCAGCACCAAGGATCCTTTCACTCTGACAGCCCGAACCCACGGTGACTTTATCGGCAATATCGCTCCGGTCAACGCATCTCCCGAATGGAAGTTTTATGACCGTTCCGGCAATGTCGTACGCTCCGGTTACAAAACTATCAGGCACGGCATCGCCGTCCACATGTGGATGGCCGTTGACAAGGACAGCGCGATGACGGTGTTCGACGAGGACGGCAAAGACGTTGCGCTTTTTTCCGGCTACAGGGACGTCCTGTTCCCTGGCGAGCAATGGGAAACTCCGGTTTTTCCTGTGAAGAGAGCAAACGGACAGTGGGGTGTAATCAGTCAAAGCGGCAACGTTGTAGTGCCGTTTGAGTATGAGAATATGTCGCTGGCCGACTTGCCTTTTGTCGGTGTAAAGAAAGGGGGTAAGTGGGGATTAGTGACGAGCCGTAACGAACCCTTGGTTCCCTGTAGCTATGCCTCTGTCAAATACCCGGTTGAGGCAGAGCCGCTTTATTTATGGTGTATGAAAGTGGACTCCCTTTGGTACAGCGTTGACGTGAAAACTCATCAGGAGTATGGTGCGGGATTTGAGTCTGTGGAGAGTTTTCGCGAGGGCATGGCGTGGGCAAAACCCAATGGTCTGAACGTGCAACCCGACTGGCTTAGCAATACGCTCACAGGTCGGAAGATAGACGACACCTCCGGATTTAAGAAGTATGTTTGGGGTGTTATTGTTGACGAAAAGGCCGATGTGCTTTTCCCCGAACCCGTCAACTGGTACTATCGTGATTATGCCAAGGCCTGTGTCAGGCATAGAGGCAAAGCCATCAGTCGCGGCGAAGCGCATGCACTGCTTTTGAAGCTGGCATCCAAAAGTCTTAATTATTCACTGAACACAACACTTAACGACAATGCATGGGATTATTAAAAACAGTGTGATGTTGCTACTGCTCACCATGATTTGTGTGTCAGTGAGTGCGCAGGAAGAAGCACGCTACAGGCGCAGTTCTCTATATTCAATTCTCATCAATCATTCTGATCAGAAGTTTGCTAATGAGATACGCAATTCTTTTGTCCAGATTCCTGTTCCGGACAAGTATAACGACCATGAGTTGGCCCCGAAGGTGTTCCAGCTAAACGGCAAGTTAAAGAATGCTTCCTCCGACAGGGAGAATTCAGAAATTACGGATTTTTTGGAGAGAAACCAAATTGCCAGTCGTTTGGTGGGCAAGTGGTTCCACAGAGATATTTTTACGGGCGTGTGCGATATGGATTTGGTGAAGGAGCGCGGCCTTTACGACGCTACAGAGTTCGATCGTCAGATGGCAGAACGCTCTGCACGCGGTAAGGCGATGCTGGAGGACGCCGGTGAGGAGCTCATCGGTCACACCTTTGTGCTGGTCAACGACATCCGATATATCGATAAGGCTCAGAAAAGTGCGATGTGGGGTAACATTTTGGCCGGTCTTGGCGCAGCTGCCGGGGCTTCTCTCCGCGATGCAAACTTGGGTCGCAGTGTGAGCAATTTGTCTCAGTCTGTGGGTAATATCGTTGAGACCATCAAAGGATTTAAGGTGAAGATCAACACCTTCCTTTATCAATTGGTTTGGGACGATGAAACAGCTGCCGTCTTCTATGAAAAGCAGTACACCGATGTGCCCGATCCTGCCAAGCGTGATGCTTTCAACAACGCCCGCGGCACTTATCGTCTGAAGTATGTGGGCAAGGTGGAGCGCAAAGGCAGCACCACGAGTTTTATGGGTGTCAATCTCGACAAGCCTGAAAACATGGTGCGCAAGGCCTGTCAGCGTGCGATTGACGAAAACATTGTAGATTTGCAGACGGAGTTTGAGGAATTCCGCACGTTTACCCCCATTCTCACGTCCGAACCTGTCACGGCGGGCATCGGCATGAAGGAAGGCGTCAGTGCGAAGAGCCGTTTTGAAGTGCTTGAGCGTGTGGAGGAGGCTGACGGCAGTTACAGCTACAACCGTGTTGGTGTCGTCGCTCCCGTGGAAGACCAGATATGGGATAATCGTTATATGGCAGTGGAGGAGGGCGCAAAAGGAGCAACGCTCGGCAGGACAACCTTCAAAAAAGTCAGCGGCTCCACTCCGATGGCCGGCATGTTAATACGCGAAATATAAAATATAATATTATGAGAAAATTAAAGATTGTAGCTTGTCTCATGGCAGCCCTCATTGCTGTCGTGAATGTTTCTGCCAAAGATAAACTGAAGGTAGTTGATCCGTCTGATTACGAAATCTCCGGTGCAGGTTCCGGCACGGAGGGTACGTGTTTGGTGAAGGTGTTTGTCTATGGCAGCGGTTCCGATGCAGCCATTAAGGTGGCCGCCGTCCACGGCGTGATCTTCCGCGGCTTCAGCGGAACGTCGAGCGGCGCTTCCCAGCCTGCGATGGCTTCGCCTTCTGTAGAGGAGACGCATTTGACGTTTTTTAAGTCTTTCCTTGACGAGAAGGGCGCTTGCCAGAATTATGCCAATATTGTTCCCGGAAGCTATGAGCGTGTGAAGACGGCGAAAGGCAAAAAGGTGGGCGCAGTGGTTCAGGTGATGCGCTCAGCTTTGCGTCATGAGCTCGAACAACAGGGTGTTATAAAATCATTGTCGTCAGGTTTTTAAAAATTCAGGAGGACTTGTCTTATGAAAAAGTTTTTGATTTTCTTGTGTGCCATATCGTTTTCTTCTGCAGCTCTGGCACAGTATCGTGATGTGACGCTTCCCCCCGAGACTCCCCGCAGCAGGTATTACGACAGCGATCGTGCCGATAAGGGGTTCTGGAGCGCAGCAGAGTTTATGGCTGGCAGCACGCTGAGCACCGAGGATCCCTGCGCCCAGCATTTGCAGTTGACGTGGACGGTCGGCTATCGTTTCAATCAGTATATACGTATTGGTGCCGGTCTTGGCGGCAAGGTGTATGTCAACAACGGGCCTAAAATTCGTGCCGCTGAAAGCAACTGGGCCGTGCCCTTCTTCTTCAACGCCCGTGGCAATTTCATGGCTCAGGACGATCGCGGCTACTCGCCTTACTGGTCAATGAACATCGGTTATGTGGTGAAGGACGGCTTCTTCATGTCGCCCACGCTGGGCATTCGTTTCGGTTCGAAGCGCAGCGACTTCCTGTTGGGTGTAACCTACAGTCTCGACCGCGTTGACAATTTGCCCTGGTCGGGTAAGTTTACCAACAGCCTGATGTTGACGCTTGGTTACGAATATTAAAAAAGGAAAGGACTAATATTATGAAAAAGATTCTTTTTGCCATTTGTGCCCTGATGGGATTTGGCTTGAACATGAGTGCTCAGGGCAGCGCCCGCCCCATCAATCTTTCAGTGGAGTGTTTGGGTGTTGAGATGGACGGCAGTCAGACTCTGCGTGTGGCCGGCCAGGGCCGTAACAGGAGTGATGCCCGCGAGCAGTGTAAGAAGAATGCCGTGTGGGCCGTGATCTTCTATGGCACGAACGACGGAGGTGCCGGTTGCAACGTGCGTCCGCTGGTCACTGAAGTTAATGCCCAAGAGCGTTATGAGGACTATTTCAACCTCTTCTTTGCCGACGGTGGTCCGTATCTTGAATATATTTCCATGCGCGACACCAAAATTGGCAGCACCAAACACAAGAAAGACAAGATTGGCGCCACCTACTATCTCACGGTGCGTGTGTTGCGTGCGCAGTTGAAGGCCCATTTGAAGGCTGATAATGTAATTGATTAAATCTTAGGAGTATGAAGAAGATATTTTTGTCTCTGCTGTTGCTCTTAGCAGCATCTTCGGCTTTTTCTCAGGCCAAGAAGCCCACACTGATGGTGGTTCCCAGCGATGTGTGGTGCAATCAGAACGGTTACGTTCAGACCATTGACAACCAGGGCCTGATGGAGAAAGTGCCCGACTATAAGGCTGCTCTTTCCAGCAACATGGACCTCAATGCTGTCATCACCAAGATAGGCAACCTCATGGCAGAGCGCGGCTTTCCTCTGAAGGACATGTCGCAGACCATCAGGAACATCTCAACGCTTTCTGCCGAAGATCGCCTGATTCAGAGCAAGTCGTCCGGCGCTTCGATGACGGAAAGTCCTCTCGACCGTTTCCGTCGCACGGCTAAAGCTGACATCCTTTTGGAGGTGACGTGGAATGTCACGAAGACCGGCCCCAAGCGCCAGGTGACCTATATGCTCGCCGGCAAGGACGCCTATTCCGGCAAGCAGGTGGCAGGCTCCGAAGGTACGGGAGCTGCCTCTTTTGCCGCCGATCTGCCCATTCTCCTTGAGGAGGCTGTGCAAGACCACATGGAGGCCTTTTGTGCTCAGCTGATGGCCCATTTTGAGGATATGATGCAGAACGGTCGCGAGTGTGTGCTTGATGTGCGTGTGTGGGACAACGGCAGTGGCATCGACCTGGAGTCGGAATTCGGTGGCGTTGAGCTGATCGACGTGATCGACAACTGGCTGGCCGACAACACCGTGCAGCACCGTTTCAACAAGTCGGACGCTACGGAGAACTTCGCGCTCTACGAGCAGGTGCGCATCCCGCTCTATAAGGAAAACGGACAGGCGCTCGATATGGACGGCTTTGCACGCAGTCTGCGCAGCTATCTCTCCAAGCCGCCTTACAGCCTTCCCTGTAAGATTGTAAACCGCGGACTTGGACGTGCGTTACTCATTATTGGCGAAAAGTAAAATTACCAAGGAGAATCATTGCTATGAAAAAGAGTATATTTCTTTTGATCGCCCTTGCCCTGACGGGCGGGCTTCAGGCTCAGGATTGTGTCTTGCCTCTCCGAGTGGAGCTGGACGAGGAGTTCACCGGTGTTCCGGCATCGGCTTCCAAATATCTGGAGAATGCGCTGACACGTGTGGCCACCGAGAGCGGACTGTCCACCTCGTCATACACCACTCCCTTTGTGCTTTCCCTCCATGCCGACATCTTGGATCAAAGCACTTTGGCCGGGCCTCCCATGCAGACCACCTACAACTTGGGCGTGACGCTCTATATTGTGGATGCTGTCGGCAAGAAGAAGTTTGCCACCACCTATATGGAGGTCAACGGAGTGGGCCAGGGTCAGACTAAGGCCTACATGGATGCCTTCCGCCGTCTTAATGCGAACAACCAAAGCGTTAGGGCCTTTATTTCAACCGGCAAGCAGAAGATGATTGCCTACTACGACACGCAGTATCCTCAGATTATTGAGGAGTCGCGTCGTCTGTGTGCCATGCAGCAGTATGAGGAGGCCATCGCCATGCTGATATCTGTGCCGTTGTGTTCGGCCGGCGGTGACGCTTGCACGAGCGAGGCCGTTAAGGTGTACAAGATTATTCGCGACCGCTACAATCTGGCACTTCTCAACAAAGCGAGAGTGCTTTGGGCCAGCATGCCCACCATCGACGGCGCCCGTCTGGTGGCGCCCATCATTGCCCAGATCGACCCCGAGAGCAGCTGCTACGGTGACACTCAGAAACTCTTAGCCGAGATCAAGGCTCAGGTGCGTTCCGATATCGACTTTGAGGTGCGTGAGAAGTATCACGACCAGATTGACATCCAGAAGCAGACTATTGAGTGTGCCCGTGCTGTCGGCGTCGCCTTCGGTAAAGGTCAGCAGCCTCAGACCACCAATATTCTTTGGGCCAGATAAAATATTTTAAAATTATTCGGTATGAAAAGATTGGATTCAGCCATAAGATTTTTGCCAGTCTTGTTGCTTTTAATAGGATTGCAGTCAATCTATGCGGAGACGCTGTATTATCGTACCAAAGGCAAGAAAATCGGCATGGCGGATAAAGACGGGAATATTTTGATTCCTGTGTCCTATGATTTGGTTGAACCGTGGGGTAATGATTACTACAGAGTTCAGAAAGGAAAAAAGTATGGTCTCTACAACAAGCGTGGACAGATAGTTGTCCCTATTTCGTACTCTTATATTTCCAAGCTCAACGACAAGGGAAGAGCTCTGATTGTCAAAGGAGGCGCTTTGGCACGTAAGTCTATCGGTGAGTGGCAGCATAACGGTCGCTGTGGCGTTTTGGACGGTGAGGCGCACATCATCGTTCCCTGTGAGCACAAAGGACTGCATGAGTTCGTCTTCGATGCTTCGAAAGTGACCGCATATGGAGAGGGCACAAGCCTTGAAAAGGACGAAGCCCATTCCCTTATGAGTGATCAGTACTACCGTCTTGCTCATTTCTTGGGAGATACATTGGTCACAGATTGCCAATATTTGGGTGTTTCAGATAATCAATATAAAACGGAGAACTCCGGTTTGCTGGAAGTGTCGACCGGCAGGATGCTGATTCTCGAAAAGCAATTCGATATCATCTTTAAACCCGCCTCCGGCATGTCGCGATACTATGCCACCAAGCGTTCCAATACGACATACGGTTATGTCAACATCGAAACGGGCGAGAGTTTTGAGGTGGGTAGTGTAGACGAGAAGTTGGATAAGCTTACCTATATGACACATAGTGATTTCCATGGCAATGTCGCAGCTGTTAACGATGGAAAAGCATGGCATATCATCAACCGTTCCGGGCAAACCCTGAGGAATGGTTATAATAAAATTCATTTTGACCTTGCCATGCATATGTGGGTAGGATATCGTGAAGACGGTTCCTTGGATGTATTTGATGAAGATGGCCGTGACAAGATCGGATTCCAAGGTTATGCGGATATTATATTTCCTGACGAGATGGGTGGCAGTAAAGTGTTCCCCGTAAAAAATAAAGAAAATAATTGGGGCTTGCTGAATAACGAGGGTTCTGTGGTCGCTCCTTTTGACTATCAGGAAGTGAAGATTGGCAGCAGTGATGTTCTTTGTGTGAAGAAAGGTGAGTTGTGGGGATTTATGAACTCTCAGGGAAAGCATCTCACCGAGTGTAAATATGTTGCTGTAGAACAGCCTGTGGAGCATAATCCTGCTTACGTTTGGTGTAAGAATCACAAAGGAATCTGGTGCAGGCTCAATTTGAATAACAAGAAAGAGTTTCCTACCGACTATCTGTGTACGGAACCCTTTAGAGACGGGTTGGCGTGGGTCAAGCCCAAGCAGTTAAATATTGAAGGCGGAGTGCTTAATGCAACGCTTACGACGGAAAAGACCGATTCTGTCTCCGAAGACAAATTAGGCATCATCATTAGCGAACAGGGCGAAGTGATGTTTCCCGAAGCTGTCACCTCACAATTTATGCCTGAGGTGAAGGCTGCCATTACGAAGAAAGGTAAAGCCTTGAGCCGCGCGGAGGCACACAGCCTGCTGCTCAGACTGAGTGCAGATAAAAGAATGTATCCGATGAATGCAAAAATTGACGACAATGACTGGGACTTTTAAAACATTTGTTCTGCTGGCACTATTGTGTCTCAATGTATGCGTTATGGCTCAAGACGGGAAACGCTACAGACGCAGTTCCATATATTCATTGATGATTAACCATACGAATCAGAAATTTTCGGAGGATATTCGCAATGCATTTCTCAAGATACCTGTGCCTGATAAATATAATGACCATAACCTTTCGGTGAAGGTCGTGACTATGGACAAGAAATTGTCCGGAGCATCGTCCAATGAGGAAAACGAAAAAATAACGGAGTTCTTGGACTCCAATCTTGTGGCAAGTCGCCTGGTGGCCAAGTGGTTCAACAGAGACCTCTATACCGGAACGTGCAACATGAATCTGGTGAAGGAGCGCGGCCTCTATGATGCCACTGAGTTCGACCGTCAGATGGCAGAACGTTCTGCACGTGGAAAGGCGATGTTGGAGGATGCCGGCGAGGATCTCATCGGCAACACCTTTGTGCTTGTCAATGATATTCGTTATGTGGACAAGAGTAAAGCAACCATGTGGGTAGGTATCGGTTTGTCGCTTCTCAGCGCGGGAGCGGGCGCAGCGATGGCGGCCAACGGCGCCACTGTAAGCCAACTCAACAGTTTTAATCAGTCTACGCAGAATCTTTCTGCCATGATTCAAAACATCAAGGGTTTCAAGGTGAAGATCAACACCTTTCTCTACCAGTTGGTGTGGGATGATGATGCGGCAGCCGTATTCTACGAACAGCAGTATACCGATGTGCCTGATGAGGCTAAACGTTTGGCCTTTGAGGCTGCGCGAGCGGGATATCGTTTGAAGTATGTCGGCAAGGTGGAGAGCCGTGCCAGTGAGACAAGTTATGTCGGTGTGAACCTTTATGACCCTCAAGCAATGGTGCGTAAGGTCTGTCAGCGTGCTCTTGATGAAAACATCGTGGATTTGCAGACACAATTTGAAGCGTTTCGCACACGCACGCCCATCCTCACTTCCGAGCCCATTACAGCAGGCATAGGACTGAAGGAAGGTGTAAATGCCAAGAGTAAGTTTGAAGTTCTGGAGCAAATTCAGGAAGAGGACGGCTCAATCATCTACAAGCGTGTAGGTGTTATTGCTCCCGACCCGAATATGATTTGGGACAACCGATATATGGCAGTGGAGGAGGGTGCGCCGAATTCTCTGTTGGGTAAAACCACGTTCCGTCATATTAGCGGAACAGCCCCGATGCCCGGCATGCTCATTAGGGAGATAGAGTAGTCACTCCATTTCTCTAAGTAACATGCCGGGAAAGAAATCTTTGCCGCTGACGACTTCAAACTCTGTGTAGCCAAGACCTGCATTCCTGTCATTCTCATCCGGCATATAGCGATTGTCCCAAATCAGATTTTTCTTGGGACTGATAACGCCGACATGCAAATATGACACGTGTCCGTTGTCATCAATCTGTCTTTCTAAAACCTCAAATTTGGATTCCGGCGTGATGTCCTCTTTAAGTCCGACATGGGCTCTGAGTGGATCTGTGCTCACCAGTGGCGCCTTGATTCGAAAATCCGGGTGAGTGTGTTGCAGATTGGCAATATTCTGGTCAATAGCTCGTGTGCATACCTTTATTAACAACTTGTTGGGATCCTTGACGCCGGAAAGAGCAGTCTCTTGCGACTTGCAAAACGTCTTGCCCACAAATTCCATCTGCCATTGTGCGCCGTCCCTTTTGAAAGCGTTAATCTTTTCGAGGTCCTGTGCATTCTCCGTATAATAGTTGTCATAGAAGGAGTATGC
>X369_Koala__coassemble_100_pt1 | contig 21246 bp, 17 predicted proteins | sample X369_Koala__metabat2_high_PE_008 | metagenome-assembled genome bin X369_Koala | reverse complement strand
ATCGATCCCGAGATTGAATCTGGTGAAAGTATCGTCGCTGCCACCGAAGCACTGAACAATGCCACTTGGACAGCTAACTCCGGCGATGTCGAGGCTGTTTACAACGGCAACTTCGCAGAAGGTCAGGGCTCTGCTGCTGCTGAGATTCAGCAGTACGGTTGGACTCGCACCAACGGTTGGGGTCAGTTCAAAGATGATGTATATGGCTCAACTACAGGTTACTACAACCAGCCGGGCTCTCTGCAGTATGGTAATGCTGGTGGATATCTTATGCCTTTGAAGGCCAATACCATTTATCGCTTGCAGTTCCAGTATGGTGCTTGGGACGGAGCTCCTCAACCTACTGTTTCTGTGCTGAATGAGGAAAAGGGTATGGCTGCCCAGACCTTTGAAGCAACGAGTGTGAACTACAAGGATGGCTTGACTTCTGTTGACATGCTGTTTGCCACAGCTGATGCAGGCAACTACATTTTGACCTTGGCTAATAGCGGTAATATCGTCTTCACCGGCGCTAGCATCACCAAGGCTGTTTCTCAGACTCTGACCATCACCGACGGTGAAGCACTGCCTAAGTTCGCTCCCGGCACTTATCCCAGTGCAACTTACACTCGCACGATTCTTGCCGAAAGCAAGTACGGCACCATCTGCTTGCCCTTCAACGTGAAGAGCGACGAGAATATCACATTCTACAACCTGGAGTCTGTTGAAGGCACAACTCTGAATCTGACGAGTGCCGACGAAGGCGTTACAGCCGGTGTTCCCGCTGTCTTCAAGAAGCTGACGGCTGACGCAACAGAAATCTCTGTTACTACTGCCAACGCTAAAGTTGTAGCCGCTCCTGTTGCTCAGGTTGGAGATACGAAGTTGGTAGGCACCTTCTCAGATATCAATGTCAGCGAGAATGTTGAAAAGTGCTACTACATCAAGAGCAACGCATTCTGGCAGGGCAACGGCAACTTCAACGTGAAGGCATACCGCGCTTACATCCAGACCGATGTTAACGACGGCGCACGTCTGACCATCCGTACCGACGATGATCCCACCGCCATCAATGCGATCGAGGCTGCTGAGGCAGAAGACGGCGCTCTGAAGGACGGTAAGTACCTCATCGATGGCAAGATTGTCATCGTGAAGAACGGCGTGAAGTACAGTGCTAACGGACAGAAGTTGAACTAAAATAACCAATCCTCTCCACTCCCCCAAACGGGGGAGTTGGAGTGGGCTAAAGATATTGAACTATGAAAAAGGTATATATTGAACCCAAGTGCAAGTTGCTTGCACTCAGCGAAGAGGAGAGCCTCATGTCGGGGTCTCAGATCTCTGGCGGTGAAAAGGGTGGTGTTGGCGACGATGCAGAAGCCCGCGAAGTCATCCGCACTAACAGCGCCTGGGACAATGAATGGTAATTTTCAAATTAACAATTGACAATTGATAATTGATAATTGACAATTAGAAAATAGCAAATCAAGGAAAGGCGGGGCGACAGCAATGTCGCTCCGCTTTTTTATATCCACAAAAGCAGATTGTTCTCAAAAAATTTGGTGATGATGAACTTTTATCGTACTTTTGTAGACAAAATCCGTGGAAAACCACAAAAAATGTCTGTACATGGTATTCAAAAGAGAAAAATACGTAGAAAAGCTGATAGCCGGAATCGGTAATGGTCTGGTAAAAATCATCACAGGAGGACGTCGCTGCGGGAAGTCTTTCTTGCTGTTCAACCTTTTCCACAATCGCCTCATTGAAACAGGCACAAAGGAGGAACAGATTATTGAGTTGTCGTTGGACGAAAGAAAAAACCGACACTTAAGAAATCCGGATATCCTGCTCCAATATGTGGAAGAAAAAATACGGAGAGACGGGAATCAGTATTATGTAATCCTTGATGAAGTGCAGCTGGTAGAGGACTTTGTGGAGGTGTTGCTCAGCTTAATGCATATGCAGAATGTAGAGGTATATGTTTCCGGTTCAAACTCCAAATTCTTGTCGAAAGACGTTGTCACCGAGTTTCGCGGAAGAGGGGACGAAATACGAGTGTGGCCTCTGTCTTTCGCTGAATATGCAGAAGAGATTGATTTGAATTTTGCATCTGCATGGCGTAAATATTACACCTTTGGCGGGCTGCCTCAAGTTGCCCTGATGGAAAAGGATGATAAAAAGATGGAATTCCTGACAAATTTGTATGAATTGACCTACCTGAAAGATATTGTCGAACGTCATCATATACGCAACGAGGCTGGAATACGGCAGTTGGTCAGAATACTTTCTTCCGGAATAGGTGGCTCTACAAATGCAAAGCGCATCTCAAACACTTTCCAAACTGTAGAGGGAGTCGGCATATCTCATAATACCATAAAATCGTACATGGAATATCTCCAAGACGCCTTTCTTATGGAGGAATCGCTTCGATATGATGTCAAGGGCAGAAAATACATCGGTACGGAATCCAAATACTACTTTAATGATATGGGGCTTCGCAACGCCATCATCAGTTTTCGCCAAACAGAAGAGAATCACATCATGGAGAACATCATATACAATGAATTGCGTATGAGAGGATTCCTCGTGGACGTCGGCCAAACAGAATCGTGGAAAAAGAATAAAAACAATCAAAATGTCCGCCGAAATCTCGAAATAGATTTTGTGGCCAATAAAGGGCACGTCAGATACTATATCCAGTCTGCGTTTGCCATCAACAATGACGACAAGAAAGAACAGGAGCTGGCGTCATTAAAGAATGTCAAGGATGCATTTAAACGCGTGGTGATCATGAGAAATGATATCATGCCGTACCACGACGAAAACGGCTTTCTTATATTGGGGCTTAAGGATTTCTTGCTCAACCCGGACAGTTTGGACCAATAACAACCCTTTCACCGCTTTTTGACGATGAAAACGCTTCTTCTTGCACTGTTTGCCCTGATATCGCCGTTGGCCGGAGCCGAAGTGGTGTGGTATGACGGCAGCCGGGCCGTGAGCTACTGCGTCGAAGGTAAGGCTGCGCCCGCAGTGCAGCAGGCCATCCGCCTCTTCGAGAGCGACATGGAGCAGGTGACAGGCCGGAAAGCCGTCGCCGCCCGCAACGGCGTCATACGCATCGTGCAGGGCAAAGGCAGCGACGACGGCTTCCGCATCAGCGTGAAGAAGGGCAAGATCCTTATCGAAGGACACAACGCCCGAGGCGCCGCCTACGGACTGCTGGAGCTGAGTCGCATCGCCGGCGTTTCGCCCTGGGTGTGGTGGGGCGATGTGCGGCCCGAGAGGCGCGAGAGGCTGTCGCTGCCCGACACGTTTCTTCTGGACCACACACCCTCCGTGCAGCTTCGCGGCATCTCCATCAACGACGAAGACTGGAGCCTGCGCCGATGGTCGACCGACAACATGGGGCCCGAGACCTACAAGCGCCTCTTCGAGCTGATGATGCGACTGCGCGCCAACACTCTCTGGCCCGCGATGCACGACGTGAGTCCGGGCTTCTTCACCGTGCGGTGGAATAAAGAAATGGCCGATTCCTTCGGCATTTTCATCGGCACGAGCCACTGCGAACCGCTGCTTCGCAACAACGTGGCGGAGTGGAGCGTCAGGGAGCGCGGACCCTACAACTACATCACCAATCGCGAGCAGGTGCAGCGCTACTGGACGGAGCGCCTCAAGGAGGTGAAGGGCTCGGAGGAGCTGTTCACCATCGGCATGAGGGGCATCCACGACGGCTCGATGGAGGGCGTGACGACGCCGGAGGAGAAACTCAACGCCCTGCAGCAGGTCATCGACGACCAGCGCGAGCTCATCAGGAAGCACTACAGCCGGGACGTGGCGAAGGTGCCGCAGGTCTTCATCCCCTACAAAGAGGTGCTGGAGATCTACGAGAGCGGACTGAGAGTGCCGGACGACGTGACGCTCATGTGGTGCGACGACAACTACGGATATCTCACCCGTCTGCCCGACGCCGTGCAGCAGCAGAGGAGCGGAGGAGGAGGCATATACTACCACCTCAGCTACTGGGGCCGTCCGCACGACTACCTGTGGCTCACAACGACGCAGCCGGGCCTCATCTTCAGCGAGATGCGGGCCGCATGGGACCACCACTGCCGCAGGCTGTGGATCGCCAATGTGCACGACCCGAAGGTGGCGGCCTACGACCTGGAGCTGTTTCTCGACATGGCGTGGGACATCAACGCCGTGACGCCCCGGACGGTGGGAGCGCACCTCGAGCGCTGGCTCTCAACGCAGTTCGGCGAGGACACCGGGCGCGCCATAGCGCCGGCCATGCGGGAGCTCTGTCGCCTCAACGCCATCCGTCGCCCCGAGTTCATGGGATGGACGCAGGTGGAGCTGGACAAGAGAAAATACCCCGGAGGCAAGTCCGTCCCAGAGATGACGGAGCTGACACGGGAAGAGGGGCTCGAACGCATGAACGACTTTGCCCGCATCGAAGCCATCGTGGATTCCTTCGGAAATGGGGTGCCGGAAAGACTGCAGGATGCCTATTTCGCCCATGTGCTCTATCCCATCCACGCTGCGGCGGCAATGACACGCAAGATGCTCTCCGACAGCGGTTTAGGCTACAACGAGATACAGACGCTGACGGAGCGCTACAACACGATGAACGACGGCAAATGGAAGGGGCTGATGTCGGCCTCGCCCCGCAATCTGCCGGTCTTTGCGCCGGAGGCACACACTGCGTACGCAGTGGGGGGAAAGGATTCAGGGTTAAGGATTCAGGATTCTGGATTCAAGATTCAGGATTCAGGATTCAAGATTCAATGTGTTGCGCGCAATGCCTGCGACTACGATCGCAGCAGCGGAGGCTGCACCGTGATCGACATGTTGGGCCACTCCATGCAGGCTGTGGCTCTGGCCAAAGGATGCACGCTCTCGTATGACTTCGACAGCCCCGAAGAGGGCGATGCCGTCGTGCACATCGCGCTGATTCCCACGCAACCCAGCGACAGAGGCGACCTGCGCTATGAGGTGAGAATCGATGACGGCGCTCCTTCAGTCATCTCGCTGAAAGAGCCCTACCGCTCGGAGGAGTGGAAGCGCAACGTGCTGCGGTGTCAGGCCCTGAAAGAAACGCCCGTCCGCCTGACAAAAGGCCGCCATACCTTATATATAAAGGCTCTGGACGACCATATCGTCGTGGATCAGTGGATGGTGGACTTCGACAGGGATCGCGCCTTCTACGTCATCCCGGTGAGATAAGCCGGCGGGGTACTCCCTTACTGCTCCTCCTCCCGGCCGTCGTTGGTCTTCAACGCCGCAAAGGGAGCAAACTGCGCCGCACGCGCCTCCATAGACATCCGGGGATGCTTCTGAGACACATGGTGGGGCAGGTGGATGATGTCTTCGTAGGTGTCGCTCATGCCTTGTGTCCTCCTATCTGTCCGTTGCGCTCTTTCGCCGTAGCGCCTTCCTCAAAATTCAAGCCCTTCAGGATGGCGTTCGCGCCGAAACGCCTCTTGATGGCCAGACGCGCCTCCTCCAGCCTGCGCTCCTTGTTGCGGCGTTTCTACTCACGCTCCTGCTGAAGGCGCTCCGCCTCGTAGTCAGTGAAGAGGTCGAGCTGCTGCGGGGCTTTAGGCTGCTCCGCCGCAAGGTCTTCCGGCACCACATGAGCCACCGTGAGGTTGAGGCGGCGGATGAGCAGGTCGGGATTGACAATGCGGTCGAAGAGCGTCATCGCGGCCCCGATGATGTCGCTCGGCGAAGAGCTGGGGTGCTCCAGCGTCTCGGTGCCGTGAGCATGCTTCGGCACGGGGCGTCCGTACCAATCGCTGGTCACCTCGCCGGTGTATCGCTCGCGAATCTCCGGGCGCTCCAGATTCTCGCGGTCGTAGCCCAGAGTGAGAATCAGCTGGCTCGTCACCATGCGGCGCCCGAGGAGGCTCAACGCCATGCCGTCGGCCATCTCCTGAACGACGATACGGGCCTTGCGGGCATCGTAGGCGCAGGAGAGCACCTGGCCGCTGCTGAAGGAGTTCGTCTCGGGACGATAGGCCTTCACCTGGGCAATGGTGCAAGGCTCCCAGCCCCAGGCGTGGTCGATGAGCAGCTCGGCATTCACGCCGAAGAGGCGGTAGAGCAAATCCTCGTTGTGCACCGAGCAACGCGCCACCTTGCCCATCGTGTCCAAGCCGTGGGCCTGAAGCTTCTGCGCAATGCCGCGACCCACACGCCAGAAAGCGGTCAAAGGACGGTGGTCCCACAGGAGACGCCGGTAGCTCATCTCGTCGAGCTCGGCAATGCGCACGCCGTCGGCGTCGGGCTGCGTCTTTTTGGCCATGACGTCCATCGCCACCTTGGCCAGATAGAGGTTGGTGCCGATGCCGGCAGTGGCGGTGATGCCCGTCTCGCGGAGCACCTCGCGGATCATCTTCATCGCCATTTCATGGGGCGTGAGGCGGTTGTAGTGGAGGTAGTCGGTGACGTCCATGAAGACCTCGTCGACGGAATAGGGATGGATGTCCTCGGGCGCCACATGACGCAGGTAGATGTTATAGATCTGACGACTCACCTCCACATAGCGCGCCATGCGCGGCGGCGCCACAAGATAATTCAGCTTGAGGTCGGGGCGGGCCTTCAGTTCGACATCGTCGGAAGAAGAACCCGTGAAGCAGCCCGAAGGCAGACGGCGACGACGCTCCTCGTTGACCTCCCTGACGCGCTCCACGACCTCGAAGAGGCGCGCCCGTCCGCTGATGCCGTGCTGCTTGAGCGACGGCGTGACGGCCAGGCAAATGGTCTTCTCCGTGCGGCTCAGATCGGCCACAACGAGATTGGTGGTGAGAGGATTGAGCCCGCGGTCCACACACTCCACGGAGGCGTAGAACGACTTCAGGTCGATGGCAATATAGGCTCTCTCCTCCATAGCGGCAGGCTGTATCAGTCCGGAATCTGACACTCTCCCGTCACCAGATTGAGGCGGAAGCGCTCACAGTAGTGGAAGCGGCACTCGGTGCCCTCGAAGGTGATGGGGAAGATGATAATCTTGGAGTTGGGCAGGTCGGGGTCCATCCAGCGGTCGCCCACATAGAGATAGGTGGTCTGCTTCGTGCCTTTGATCGTAAGCACGGCGGCAGCCTGCGTCCTGAAGGCTACGGCGTCGCCGATGTTCTCCAACGGCGTCCAGCCCGAGGTGAGGCTGTCGGAATGGGATATCTTGCACTGGTTGGGACGCCAGCCCGTGCAGGCGGAAGAGAGCATGAAATAGCGCCCGTCCACACGCACGATGGCAGGCGCCTCACGGCTCTTGCCGGGGAAGAGTTGCGTGTGCTCCGTGACGGAGAGCAGGTCGTCGGAGAGGCGGAAGAGCCCCAGATTCTGATTCTCCTCAGTGGTGGAGATGAACCAGGCCGTGCCGTCGTCGTCGGTGAAGACATTGCAGTCGCGACTCTTGATGCCCAGAGGACGTCCGCTCCAGACCTTGCGGTAAGGACCCTGCACGCTGTCGGCCACAAAGCAGGCGGCCTCGGAGGCGCCGTAGTTGTGCGACTCCCAATGACACCAAACGACGTATTTCCCCGTCTTCTCCGAATAGAGCAGCTTGGCGCGCTCAATCATGCGGCGGCGTCCGAGCTCGGGGTCTGTGACGCCGTTTTCGATGATTTTACCGAGAAAAGTCCAGTGCACCAGGTCGCGCGAAGAGTAGAGATTCACGTCGGGACGGAAGGCGCGGCCGCGATCCTCGCCGCACATATACCACACGCCGTCGCGATAGAGGAAGCCGGGCGCATGGGCCTGCACGGTGTTGCCGTCGGTGTCCTGCCAAAGCGTGCCGTTGACGATGTCCACCCACTCTCCCTCCGCATGCATCGGGAGCCACAGAGTCAAAGCCGCAAGAAGGGCTGTCAGAGTCTTTTTCATAGTTGTGATGTTTTGATGTTGTTTGTGTAGATTTGCCCCACGAAGATACACACTTTTTGCCAACAATCAGCCCCATTTAACACTTGTTAATGACAAAATCGGCGCTATCGCTCCCCTTTTTGCCGTTTTTCCGCTACCTTTGCACGCAAAACCGAAAACAGAAAGACTCAATATGTGGTGGCGCTCCGTCATATTTCACGCCGTGACCTCCGGGATCATCCTCACGGTGGCCGTGCATGCACTCTGGCTCCTCTCGTGGATCATCGGCAAATTGGCCGGATGGAGGATTCACTATGCGCCCTTCGGATGGACGGCGCTGGCTCTGGTGCTCTTCTTCTGGGCCCTCTTCGCCTACGGCCATTATTTCGGCCGCTACCGCTATGAGGTGAACCGCATCACCTTCAGCCACAAAGCGCTGCCGAGAGCCTTCTCCGGGCTGCGCATCATCCACATCTCCGACCTCCATGTGGACTCCTACCTCGACCGCCCCGAAGCGCTCGACCGCATCGTCGACGCCGTCAACGCCGAAGACGCCGACATCATCTGCTTCACGGGCGATCTCACCACAGGGCCCCTCCGCGAAATAGAGCCTTTCATCCCCACCCTGCGCCGCCTGAAGGCCAAAGAGGGCGTGGTGAGCATCCTGGGCAACCACGACTTCTTTATCTACAGCCCCGAATACCACAACGACCGGGAGCGCTCCGAAGCTGCCGACCGGCTGACACGCCTGGAGGAAGACAGCCTGGGCTGGCGCGTCGTGCGCAACAGCAGCATCATGCTCCGCAGGGGCGGCGACAGCATCGCCGTGGCCGGAGTGGACAACATCAACGGAGGAGAGGGATTCGCCACCATACAGAAGGGCGACCTGGCCCGCGCCATCGAGGGGCTGGAGGGCGTGTTCACCGTGATGATGACCCACGATCCGAGCCACTGGCGCGCAGAGGTTCTGCCTCGCAGCGAGGCACAACTGACGCTCTCGGGCCACACACATGCGGCCCAGTTCCGCATCCTGGGATGGTCGTTGTCCAATCTGTTTTTCAGCGAATGTGACGGACGCTACGACGAAGGCGAGCGCACGCTCTATGTCAACGCCGGCATCGGATGCACGGCGCCGTTTCGCATCGACTGCCCCTCGGAGATCACCGTCATCACACTCACGGCTCCCTGACGAGCTCGAAGTCGCAGGCCGAGAACCACGTCAGCTTGCTCGAGGCGTGGTGCGTCAGGCGCGGATCGGTGGTGATGCCGTAGTAGATGGTCTGGCTGGCCTTCAACGGAATGTTTTGCACCTTGCGCAGCGACCAGCCTTTGGCGTCGCCTTCCCAATCGGGCATCTTGCCGCCCTCACGTCCGAGCGCCCTCACGGGGACCGTCTTTTCGAAGATCGGCTTCTCATCCGGATGGCGGGCAGAAGTCCCGATGCGCACATAAAGGTAAGCCCCAGGAGCGTCGGCTCTGGCTGCCGCCGTCAGCGTGTAGGTGCCGCCCTCCAAGGTGCTGTCGCAGAGCTCGGCGGTGTAGAGGAGACGCTTGCCCTCTTTGGCGTGGCCCTCCAGATAAGCATAGTCCTGCGTGCCGTCGTAGTATTCGCCGGAGGCCACTGCGCCGTCGCCGTTGTTGACAATAAGTTGCCAGTCCCAGCTTTTGAGATATTCGTCCGCCGTCATCTGATCATCGGCGTCAGCGTGTTCGGTCCATTCCACCGACTGTATGGGCAACGAAGAGATCCACTGCTTCACGCTCTTGCCCATGGCCAGACACCAGGTGGCGGTCAAAGCAACCAGGGGAATCAGCACCAGGACGGCAATCCACCACTTCAGGCCCTGGCGTTCGCCGCGCGTCCAGCGACTGACAACAACGACGAGGAGCACCAGCATCACCGCCCCACCGATAAAATAGAACCACAGCGTGACGCCGGCAGGCTCCAGCATGCGGGACATCGTCTCCAGCGTGGTGTCCATCAGGCCGTGCAGGCCGAATCCCACAAGGCCCAGCATCATCGCCGCCAACAACAGCAGCGGCAGCAGGACAATCGCCAGCGGCACCAGCAACAGGGCAAAGAAGAGCGCCTTCAGACAGCCGTTACCGCTCTGAGGCGTCACACTTCTGTCCACTGGCACCACAATCCACATCACCACATAGACAATCATCACCGGCACATTGGCAAAGAGCGCCAGCAGCACGGCACCGATGCGCCAAAGCGCGGGATCTCCGCCCACATAACGGGACAGCCCGGAGCACACTCCGCCCAAAACTCTGTTGGATGTATCGCGCATGAGGCGCTTCCCTTCAAAACGGTTCGTCATACAGTCTGTTTTTCTCGGTTTTCGTGACAAATGTACAAATTATTTATGAGAAAAGAGAGCGTCACAGAGGATTTTAAGATTATTTTTGTATCTTTGCTTTTTGTAAGAAAGAAAAAAACAGATATGAAATACTTTGTACAAGCATTTCGGGCGTGGAACAGCACCACACTCGTGTTCCGAATCTTCATCGGTCTGGTCGTAGGCGCCATACTCGGTATCCTCGTGCCCGAGTGGACCGGCATCGCCATCCTCGGCCAAGTGTTTGTGAGTGCGCTGAAAGCCATCGCTCCGGTGCTGGTGGCCGTCCTGGTGACGTCGAGCATCGCCAAAGCCGGCAGCGGCTTGGGGACGAGATTCCGCACGGTGATGGCATGCTATCTCGTCAGCACCTTCGTCGCCACACTGTGCGCCGTGGCTGGCAGCTTCCTCTTCCCCGTCGATCTGCAGTTCGCCGACACCGCCGGCGCCACGGCACCGAGTGCATTGGCCGACGTGTTCAACAACCTGCTGACCAATATGGTGACCAACCCCCTCATCTCCGTCTCCTCAGCCAACTACATCGGCATACTCTGCTGGGCCATCCTGTTGGGCCTCGCGCTGAAAAGACACGGACGGGTGAATACGATCAATGTGGTGAGCGACTTCGCCGAAAGCGTCTCCCGCATCGTGAAATGGGTGATCCAGACCGCGCCCTTCGGCATCATGGGCCTGGTGTTCGCCACGGTGTCGGAAGGCGGTCTTGAGGTGTTCACCGTCTATGGGAAACTAGTGTTGCTGCTGGTAGCCTGCATGCTGATCAACGCCTTCGTCTTCAATCCCCTGATTGCCTACCTGATGGTGAAGAAGAACCCCTACCCCCTGCTCTTCAGATGTCTGAAAGAGAGCGGACTCAACGCCTTCTTCACCCGCTCGTCGGCAGCCAACATCCCCATCAACCTGAACCTCTGCCGTAAGCTGGGGCTCGACGAAGAATTCTACTCCGTGAGCATTCCTCTGGGCGCCACCATCAACATGGACGGCGCCGCCGTGACCATCACGGTGATGACGCTGGCAGTGGCCCACACTTTGGGCATTGAAGTGACCTTCACGACAGCGCTCTTCCTGGGCATCATCGCTACGCTGGGCGCCTGCGGCGCTTCGGGCGTGGCCGGCGGTTCGCTGCTGCTGATCCCGATGGCCTGCTCGTTCCTGGGCATCGGCAACGATGTGGCCATGCAGGCCGTTGCCGTGGGCTTCATCATCAGCGTCGTGCAGGACAGCGTGGAGACAGCGCTCAACTCCAGCGGCGACGTGTTCTTCACTGCCACAGCCGAATATTACGACCAAAAGAGATTGGAAAAGAAAAAGGCGTCAGGAGAATAAGTCGCCCTGAAGCGGGTTGCCATATTTACTGCCCATCGTGCGCCCCAGATGGGAGTAGGCCAACTCCGTCACCTCACGCCCGCGCGGCGTGCGCTTGATAAAACCTTCTTTAATAAGGAAAGGCTCGTAGACCTCCTCCACAGTGCCGGGATCCTCCCCCACTGCGGTGGCAATGGTGCCAATGCCCACGGGACCGCCCTTGAACTTGTCGATGATGGCCGTCAGGATTTTGTTGTCAATCTCGTCCAGGCCGTAGCGGTCGATGTTAAGCGCCTCCAAAGCCACACGGGCAATATGGATGTCGATGGTGCCGTCGCCTTTCACCTGAGCGAAATCGCGCACACGGCGCAACAGAGCGTTGGCAATACGCGGCGTGCCGCGACTGCGGCTGGCTATCTCGCCGGCAGCCTCCTCATCGATGGAGAGGCCCAGGATGGTGGCCGAGCGGATGATGATGCGCTGCAGCGTCTCACTGTCATAGTACTCCAGGTGCAAGTTAATGCCGAAGCGCGCTCTTAAAGGCGCCGTCAAGAGACCGCTGCGCGTGGTGGCGCCGACCAGCGTGAAGGGCGCGAGGTCAATCTGAATGCTGCGTGCAGAAGGGCCCTTGTCGAGCATGATGTCGATGCGATAGTCCTCCATTGCCGAATACAGATACTCCTCCACCACGGGCGAGAGACGATGAATCTCATCAATGAAGAGCACATCGTTCTCCTCCAGCGAAGTGAGGATGCCGGCCAGGTCGCCGGGTTTGTCGAGCACGGGGCCGGAAGTCAATTTGAATCCGACGCCCAACTCGTTGGCAATGATGTTGGAAAGTGTGGTTTTGCCCAATCCAGGAGGGCCGTGAAGCAGCGTGTGATCGAGCGGCTCTCCGCGGAATTTAGCCGCCTCGACGAAGATGCGCAGATTCTCCACCACCTTCGCCTGACCGCTGAAGTCATCGAAGGAAAGGGGGCGAAGGGCGTTTTCAAAGTCCTTCTCTTTCTGCTGACCGCTTTGGTGGATGTCAAATTCCATATAACCTCCGGATAGGGGCTGAATTACTCGTCTTCGGTGATGGCGTCCATGACGCGGTGGAATTTATCGGCCACGCTGTTGGCATAGTACGAATAATCCATCGCAGCGAAAATATAGACTGCGGCGCAAAAAGCGAGCCACACCACGAGAATAATGCACCAAACACTCATAGTTCTTATGTTTTCAGGCGCAAAGATACGAAAAAAGTTTGAATGAGGCCGTATTTACCCCTTAATTTTTTACGGCATGAAAGGTTTATACTCCGGACTGCCCACATGAATCAGTCGTCAAGCATCACGAAGGAAGCCCAAAAAACGGGGGCGCTGTATTCCGGGGTGTTTCGCACAGCCTCTTGGGCAGTGCGAAACGCCTGACGGCGCGTCTGACCGGAAGCCAAGGCAGAATAGAACTGCGTCATCATCAGCTGCGTGGCTCCGTCGCTGACGCTCCATAAACTCATCAACAGGGTGCGTGCACCGGCCTTTTTGAAGCCTCGCTGCAAACCGAACACGCCGTCCTCCTTCAGCTCTCCAAGACCCGTCTGGCAGGCGGATAGCACGGCGAGATCGAGGCCGCGGAAATCAAGTTTGGCTATTTCGCGCGCCGTGAGCACTCCGTTTTCTACGCCGGAGGACATCTTCCTGCCCTTGATGGCATTGTTGGCGCCCGCCAAAAGAAGGCCAGAGTAGCAGAGGCTGTTATCGGCCTGTGTCGACTCCTCGCCGCCCACTTCAAGGTAGCTCATCGTGACGTTGTTGCTACGCACTGCATCCTCGCTGAGTGAGAAGCCGTGTGTGGCAACGTGGAGCAAAGAAACGCCCTTGCCGCTAAGCGCTTTGAACGCCTCCTCAGTGCCGTAGGCGCCATCGTATTTCTGCGTCTCAATGCCGTGCATGAGGAGGGTCTGACAAATCTTCTCCGCCTCAATCGCAGTGCCGGGAAGATAACCGACTTCACGTTGTCCGTCCCGCAGGAAGCCCTCCAAGGTGCGCGTCTCGGCCAAAGCCCAGTCTTCCACGTCGTCATTAATGTTGGCCAAGAACTCGTCCGCCTTCATGTATATCTCCTCATGCTCCTTGTTGGCCGCCTGTATCTCGGCCTGGGTTGCATTGTAGCGGATGCCGCCAAAGACTGCAGCCATGTTGACAGATGAAGCCACGCGCTCGCGCTGTGTCAGCAGTTTGGTGGAGGATACACGGTGCAGGGCATAGAGGTCACCTATACGACGTTGATCGTATTTCAAATATTCAATGCCCCACTGATAGAAGAGCCCTGAGGGTGCAAACCAGATGTTACTGATGCCGTCCAAATAGGGAATGAGACGACCCCAAACAAATTGGCCCACCTGCATCGACTCGAATACGGCATTGATACCCTCCGGCTTAGTGAGCGCCTGCGTAAGCGGCAGCCCGCCAAAGCGCAGGCGATCGAGTTCGTTCTCGCTGAAAAGACGAATCAAACTGGGGGCCGCAGCGCCCGGACGAGCCAGAAGTGCCCAATAGGTGCGTCCTTCCTCCGGAGTGTCGAGGTCGAAGAACTCAATTGCAGCATCATTGCTGCCGAGCGACTGAACCACCTGGCTGAAATCGATGCTCATTGCCTCGGTGAAGTCGCCGAATTCCTTACTTCCACGCACTAATTCGCGCTCCAATCGGCTTGCACTGTTCTGCAGAGACGGCAAGCGGTCGCGGGACTCCTCGGAAGGATTGCGCCAAGCCTGCTCTATCTCCTGGCGAATGGCAACGAGACGGTCATATTTGTCGCGCAAATCAGAGCTTGCCGTGCGGGCAAGCAGATTACGGAAGTCCACTTCGGAATTGAGCAGGAGACCTTTGGTGAAAAGCAAACTGTTGTAGGCATCTACAAGCGCAGAGTCCACGTTCTCCATTAGGCAGGCCAATGCTGGCGCTGCACGGAAAAGGTAGCTCTTCGTACCCCAATAAAGTTCACGGCCGCGCGTCGTGAGATGGGAGAAGTTGCTCCTCACGTTTTGCATCTGCATGGTCAACGCCCGATGGAAAAGGGTCTGCGCCTCATACTTCTTGCCCATACGCAAGTAGAGGTTGGCCATATTGAAGAACAAGGTGACATTGTCCGGATGCATGTCGCCCAGAATGCGCTGTTGTATGGTGTCGGCGCGCTCATAAAGCGCCGCAGCGCGCTCAAGGCTGTCGCGCCGCGCCTCGTAGAGCGCCTGATTGGTGAGCATCTTGGCAAAGAAGGAGCTGCTGGTGTTGCCGATCTTCTCATAGTTCTCCACCGCTTCACGTGAAGTGCTGAGCGCATCTTCAAACGCTCCGTTGGAGTAATAATATATGGAAAGGCTGTTGAGTGCCAACGCGCGATCTTCATCGTGACCGGGCACCGTCTCATAAAGACTCAGGGCCAGGCGGCAGGTGTCGATGGCCTCGGGGAGCATGTTCAGATGGTAGAGATATCCGGAAATGTCCTTCAGGCTGGTGGCCTCGGAGGCCACATCCTTGCGCAAACGGAAAATCGCCAACGCCTGCTGTTCCAAATTCATCGCCTGACGGTAGTTGCCGTTGGCTGCCATGATGGAGGCCTGCTTGCTGAGCGACTGGGCAAAGCGCGCATCGCCACGACTCACCTGTTCCGACACCGTCGACTGCAACTGCTCGCTGATGTTGGCAGCCTGCTCCAAATTGCCGGTACGGGAATGGGCCGCAGAAATCTCGCTCATACAGTTTAAATATCCGGAACTGCCCTTGCCCTCGATTTTCTCATAGATAGGCGCGGCACGCTGCCACAAAGCGATAGCCTCCTCATAGTGCTCCAGATGCTTTTCGAAAGACGCGGCGTTGGACACCAGGCGGGCAAAATTGAGGCTTTGCGTCTCCTCGTTGGTCTCGTAGATACCAATGGCTTCGCGAACATACTCCAACGCCTGCTCGTAGTTGCCGGCATTAGCCAGACGCACGGCCTGATTGCTGAGAATTGAGGCGTAGTGCACAGTGTTTTTCTGCAAATTCTTCATGGTCTGCAGAGACTGCTTGCTGTACTTCTGCGCCTTCACCATGTCACCGGAGAGAGAGTAATAAAGCACAAGATTGTTCATTGCCTGCGCGTAGGCCATGCTGCTTTTGGAGAGTATCTGCACTGCCTGCTCACCCAACTCAACAGCATGAGCCCGGTCACCTGGGGCATTACGAGTGGCATAGTAACCGGCAAGGTTACTTAGCGTGACTCCGTAGTGGTCATGCTTCTTGCCAAGATATTTCTCGTAAATCTCTAACGCTTCGTTGCATTTGGCAATGGCCTCGTCGTAGTTGCCACGCTGATTTTCCAGCGCGGCAATGAGGTTGAGTGTCTCGGCAACATGACTCCTGTTGAGGTTTGGCGCGGTGCGACGCACCTCCTCAGCACGCTTGAATTGGAGCAGCGCCTCATCAAGCTTGCCTTTGCGCTGCAGGGAGAGGGCATAGTGAGTGAGCGCCACGGTGTATTCATGGGTCTGCCGGGATTCCTCGGTGACACATAAAGAAAGGTATCTCTGAAATGCCTCTGCGGAGCGTGTCTGGTCACCCTTGCGAGATGCGGTGGCAGCTTCTTCGTAGCACCGTGATAATTCTCCGGCCACGTCACCCTTTGCACCATAATAGGCATTTTTTGCCTTCTCGTAGCGTCCTGTGTTTTTCTCTTCCGGAGAAACGTTCTTTAAATAATAGTCAAAGGCCCTGCACGCCTCTGCATACTGACGGTTCTTTATATATTGAAAACCGGCATCATAGCAATACGCCACACTGTCCACAACTTCGGCACGCAGCACTGCGCACGCCAAAAACAGCGCGATAAAAGCGCCAGTGCGGTGCAAGTATGGACGGAGGGTTGTCATTCTCTGGCTACGGAATCTACGGACATTGAGTCTACCTCGTTCATGATGCTGTCAACACTGCGGAATACAGTGGCATGGCCATCCTCCGTCTGCTCCACACGCGACTTCTTATTCACCATTTGCGCAAGCATGTACCTCATATATTGCTTAGTGACACTCGTCATACAAGTCTGTTCGTTGCGCTTAACATATTTCTCCAAGGTGCCGGAATAGATGCCCTTTATTGTGTACACCTTCATCTCCTTGGGATTGAGCAGAGTCACCGTCGATTTGGCAGAAATGGTCAAGATGTCGTCTTCTGTAAGAGTTTGACCTTTCTGCAGCTCCACACGGTTTTTCCCATCATGAAGACGTACATTGCCCTCAAGATCCGACACATAGAATTTTGCTTTCTCCTGGCCGTAGATACATGAAGTCGCCAAAAGGCATATGAAAAGGATTATTTGCTTCATAATTCTAATGTTGATTGCTGAATATCGATTTTTTCATTTGTCTTTCTTTCGCTTTCATAGCGATAAATGGATTTATTGACAAGCTCTCGCAAAGCACCCGGCCAACCATAGTCACCAAGAAGGTTGATGATGACGGAATAAAGCAAGCGGGCTGTGCCCAACAGAGCGGTGCCCATGATGGCCCACTTCACGTCGAAGTCCACATTACAGCGCATGTAGAGGATAAAGCTGAGCCCCACAACGGCTGTCACCACAGCAAAGAATATCGTACAGGACGTAACACCCATACGCCCGAGACACTTCACACTGCCCAAACGATGACGCACCGTAACGTCAAAGGCATAGCTCTGCGCCACCTGAGTGAAGAACACCACCAGGAAGGAGAACGCTAACATAAGCCAATCGGGAAGGTCGGAAAGCGACTGATGCTCCACCAGTGTCTTGACTGTGTAAGCCAATACATGCAGCCCGGAGATGAGTCCGAGCGGCGTGTAGTGCATGTCACGCGGATCCCGCGTGGCCCCCAGGAGCACAATACGTCCACTGATTTGGTTGGCACACTCCGCTATGCTGTCAACAGGCACTATCGGAAATTCCACCGGATGGAAATTGATGGCACAACTCATCTCGGCATCCTTTATCGGATCTTCGCCGGTATATATTTTGGCCACTTTTGCCGGCAAAGACAGCATCAATTTGTTCTCCGAAACACGTTGTACACCGAATTTTCTCACTGTGCCGCCGTTCACATCGCGCTGCACGTTGGTGAATCCCTCGTCAACGTCGCAAATGTCGGCAAAAAAAGAACGTGTGGTCTGGCTAAACTGCTCGGCATCGTCATCCCAGTTTCCCAATTTGCAAGCCCATACCGTAGGTACGTTCGCATCCAAAGCCGCCTCTATGAGACGCTCGTTGCCTACACTGTCGTCACGCAGGCCGTCGAACACAATATCGATGCCCATGACGGCCGGTTCAATACGCTCCAACTCCTCCACCACACCGGCCAGTTCACCGCGATCGTAGACATCCGTTATGTCCACCAAAGTAACGAGATCGCTCTTTTCCTTCTCATCGCTGGTCTTGCCGATATCGTAGAAAACATCCGTGATGGAGAAGTTGCTCAACGCACGAGCCATCGGATTGAGAAACGACACACTGAAAGAAATCTCTATCAGCGAGGTTGCCAAAAACACCACCATCGCCACTATCAGCAAGTGATCTATGGCATGATGCCAGGCATATTCTGCGAACTTTTTCATTCCGGACTTAAGACGCTTATTTCTCTTCAGCCACCACGATAGCCACGCGACTCCTTTCGTTGTCGCCGTAGGGCATGACCGTGTCACCCTTAGAGTCCACCGTGATGCGGCTGGCGTCAATGCCGCCGTCGATGATGGCTTTGGCTACATTTTCGGCTCTGCCGCGGGCATATTCGGCATTCTTATCAGTCTTGCCCGTGCCGGCATCGGCATGTCCGGTGACGACAGCAGTAGCCGTGGGATGCGACTTCATCCATGCTATAATATCATTAATCTTGCCGCGTTCACCAGCTTCCACTTCCGTCGTTGCAATCTTGAAGAATATATCCTTTTGAATTTGCTCCAGTTTCTTGGGTACCACCACGGGGGCATCCGTTACCACATCTGCCTCACGGTCCTCCTGAAACTCCTCAACGGAAGCTACAACAACGGGCTCTGTATAGGTTCTCTTCTTATAGCCAAAACGGTAAGCAAAACCGACCTGAGCCGTAATCTGCCAATCGTCACAATCAGACCATTTGCTGTTGAAACGGTCACTCAAACTGTTGGCATCGGCCTCTATGTTTATGCTCCAATGTTTGCTGATTTTGTAGTCCACCATAAGACCAACACGAAGATTGTGACTGAACTTGGTGCCCTTCCATGCATCGGTGAGAACATTCACACCCAAAAAGTTGTTGATGTCACTGGCATCATCGTTGTTCCAAGCCGTGTTCAGACCGATACCGGCAATAGCGAAAACACTCAGGGGGCTGTATTTCAGAGAAGGAATAAAGCCCAAAACGTTCACCATCAGGTCGATGTCGGTCGTGATGTAATTGTAATCATAACGAAAGTCTCTTTCCGGCAGCGACAATCCGCCCTTGTTCCACGCTCCGTTCACATGGAGACGAGCTCCCAGGGCACGGGTGAACATGGCACCAAAACTGGCACTGGCAGTACCGGTAATCAAATCTGACTGGGAATAATTGGTGAGCGTAGTCTGCATGCCACCCTGCAAACCCACAAACATGTGGGGGTAAGGCTTGTAATCCAAACCATCATCCTCTGTTTGGGCAGAAGCCGTAAAGGGAACACAAAGTGCCATGAACAACATGGCAAAAATCTTTTTCGTTTTCATGATAGTATCTTTTGAAAATAATTGTTTCAATGTTCAAACATTTCGCGCACAAAAGTAAGCATTTTTTATGATTTTACCAAAAAAAACAAAAAAACATTAACAAAAAGCGTTAAAATTTGTTGTTTTGCCAAAAGTTCAAGCCCAAGGGCTAGGCGAGAAAAACTCATGGCCGTCAATGGCAAGGAAGAAAGCGTGCAACATAAGACGCGATGAAGAAACACCAATGCCTGGAGTGCCATAAAGCGGATCCCCGAGAATGGGATTGCCGAGTCCCTCGGGATGAGCACAATGTACACGCAGCTGGTGAGTGCGACCTGTGTGAGGCGTTAGGTGCACCAAGGCATGGCCCTCGAGATTGGATACCACGCAACAATGAGTTAACGCCTTCTTACCATAACGTTCAGAGACCGTTTGACGAGGGCGGCAGAAAATATCCGGGCAAAGCGGTAAAGCTATGTCGCGCTCCATACCGACAGGCATCTCATGCTCCAAGAGCGCCACATAGTGCTTCTCCACCTGACGACTCTCGAAAAGGCTGCGCAAACGACTCAATTCCACCGGATTCTTCGCTAAAAGCAGCAATCCGGAGGTGTCGCGGTCGAGACGATGCACAGCCGTGTAGCCGGTAACAGACTCCACCGAGGGGAGAAACTCTTTGCCGGGCACGGACAGCAGTCCGGAGGGTTTGTCCACCACCCGTATGCGCTCGTCTTCCCACACCGTGCGCAGCAGAGGGACCTGTCGCTCACTTTCTGCCAAACGCGGATCGAGCTCCACGTCCAGCCCACGAAGCATAAACTGCAGGATGGGGCGACAGCGGCCGGCACACGGCGGCACGAATGCTCCGCTGGCCGCTTCCCACTCGGCCACCGCAAGCGGTGTGAGACCGCGATGGTAGGCCTCTTGAAGCAGCTTGGGTGCACAACAATCGCCCATGCCACTCTGACACAGATTTAGGGGCACCAAATCCGGGAGTGCACGTTCCTCGCCCAAAGCGTTGAGGAAACGGTATTGCCGGAAAAGCCAGTCCTGAAGTGCACGTGAACGCCGCTTGCGCTCGCAACGAAGCCTACATTCCTCTTCCGACGCCGCCGAAGCCGGATGACCTAAAAGTTCCAAGCGCGCATTGATGGCAGAAATGGCCGCTTCTTCTTCAAGAAACCAGCTGCCGGGCTGCATGAGGTCGAAGACGGGAGGCACAAAGCCTTCCTGGCGGGTTTGCCCGCCTAAAGTACCGGAAAAGGCGGCCAAAAAACCACCCTCATAAAGCAACACGCCGAGTGTCTTGCCGCCGCGAAGCTCCGCCTGCCACTGAGGATGCGCCCTGATATTTGCCATCACCGAGGCCATTGCCGGACGGCAAGCCTCATCGAAGGTGAAAATCTTCATAGCCAAAAGACCGACTCCGGCCCCATGTTGAAGAGCAAATCCACAATAGAAAGATCGGGCAGGAAGCCGTGACGCGAAGCGAACATCTGATGATAGGGGGGCTCACGTCGCACACTCGTCTCAAAAGCAGTCCGAAGGCGTTCGTCATCCAACCCTATTAAGGAGAGCACCGTCTGTTGAAGCTCATCGTTGAAATCGATGAGAAATGTCCATCGTCGCTCTTCGTAAAAGGGACGAAAATCCTCCTCGTAATAGTCAAAAAAAGGTGTCTGACGATAAGACGAGCAAAGAGCGTTCCAATGCTGATGGCGCCACTCACCGTGGTCGGAGATGCGCACATCACGCATCAAAGCGCCGGGAACCGGATGAACCACCGGTACGGTGAGGGACAAAGGTCCGGAAGGCGAGTCGATATAGCAACGGTTGCGCAAGGTTTGTTTCTGCCAACGCTCGTCACCGACAGACTGAGCGTCTACCGCACACTCTCTAAGGAACGTGCAATAGTAGGATATCGGAGCAAGATAAGCGCTATACACCTGTGGCTATCCTGTTTGTGACTTTAGCTTTTCGTTTGTGCAGCAAAATTAACACATTTTTTTTGTTGACATGCCTTTTACTCTTA
>X369_Koala__coassemble_99_pt1 | contig 21408 bp, 16 predicted proteins | sample X369_Koala__metabat2_high_PE_008 | metagenome-assembled genome bin X369_Koala | reverse complement strand
GGGGAATGGCCGGTGAGAATCTCTACTACCACGACAAGGACAACATCCCCGTCATCGACATCCGATAACGCACTGTGGGACACGGGAAACTCAAAAAATTCGCCGAGATGGCCGCCAATCCTCTGGTGGTCGAATGCCCCATGGCCGCCGTCATGGAGGACGCATTCCCCCTGCGCGGCAAGTGGGGGCCGGACTTCTTCCGGCAGGAAGCGGTGCGTCCGCTCACGCTCGAGCTCGGCTGCGGCCGCGGCGAATACACCGTGGGCCTGGCCCGTCTGCATCCGGAAGGCAACTTCATCGGCGTGGACATCAAGGGAGCGCGCATGTGGACGGGAGCTAAAGAGGCGCTGGAGGCCGGCATGAAGAATGTGGGCTTCCTGCGCACCAACATCGAGTTCATCGACCGCTTCTTCGCTCCCGGCGAAGTCTCCGAGCTTTGGCTCACGTTCTCCGACCCGCAGATGAAGAAGGCCACGAAGCGCCTGACCTCCACCTACTTCCTCGAGCGCTACCGCCGCTTCATGAAGGAGGGAGGCCTCATCCATCTCAAGACGGATTCCAACTTTCTCTTCACCTACACCGAGGAGATGCTGCGCGCCAACGGCATCGTGCCCGAAGCCCTCACGCGCGACCTCTACGGCGAGAGCGACGCCGCACGCTTCAGCGAAGCCACCGCCCTGCAGACCTACTACGAAGGCATGTGGCGCGATCGGGGCATCTCCATCAAGTATCTGCGTTTCCGTCTGCCCCTGGAGGGCACGCTCGCCGAACCCGAAGTGGACATCCCGCTCGATGAATACCGAAGCTACTCCCGCGAGAAACGCTCCTCGCTCGAAACCTCACGATGACAACACACAAACCGGATACAACAATGAAAAGATTCACACTTAGCCTGTGCGGCTTTTTTGCCCTGATATTGACGGCCTGCGCCCAGCAGGAGCCCGCCACCGTGTATTTCACCAAAGAGATCACGCCCGAAAGTCTGGTCAAGATCTACAAGCAGCTCGGTGTGAAGCCCCACGGACGCGTGGCCGTGAAAATCAGCACGGGCGAGATGGGCGGCAACAACTACCTCAAGCCCACCCTCATCCGCGAGCTCGTCGATGAAGTCGACGGCACCATTGTGGAGTGCTGCACGGCCTACGGCGGCTCCCGCCAGGACAAGCGCAAGCATTGGGAGACCATTCACGCCCACGGCTTCGACTCCATCGCCCAGGTGGTGCTGATGGACGAAAAAGAGGATATGCGCATCCCCGTGCGCGACACCACGTGGATCAAATACGACATCGTGGGCAAGAAGCTCAAGGACTACGGCTTCATGATCAACCTGGCCCACTTCAAGGGTCATGTGATGGGCGGCTTCGGCGGCGTGCTGAAGAACCAGAGCATCGGCGTGGCCTCCACCGCCGGCAAGGCCTACATCCACAGTCACGGCGTGACGGACCAGACGCCCCAATGCTGGCAGCACACCCAGCCCCAGGACGCCTTCCTCGAATCGATGGCCGCTGCCGCCGATGCTGTCGAGCAGTACATGGGCAAGGGCAACATCGTCTACATCAACGTGATGAACAACATCAGCATCGACTGCGACTGCGACGCCCATCCCAAGGCGCCCGAGGTGCAGGACATCGGCATCCTGGCTTCCACCGATCCCGTCGCACTCGACAAAGCCTGCCTGGACAAAGTCTACGGCATACAGCCCGACCAGAACAACAACCCCACCCCGCTCATCAAGCGCATCGAGAAGCAGCACGGCGGCCACATCATCGACCACGCCGAGAAGATCGGCATGGGCCGGAAGGCTTACAAACTGGTGGAGCTCTGAGCGCTCGGGTGACACAACCGGGATAAGATGAGATGGATCCTGCTTCTCTCCTGCATGATGTCTCTGGCCTCCGCCCTGCCGGCACAGACCTCGGAGGCGGCTGGGCACATCCTCAAGGCAGCGCAGTGGAACAGGCTCTATCCTCAGGAGAAAGTATATCTGCATCTGGACAACACCGCCTATTTCCTGGGTGAGACCATCTGGATGAAGGCCTATGTGACGCGCTCCGATACAGAGAACAGGAGCAACATCTCGCGTGTACTGTACGTGGAACTCATTTCGCCCAGAGGCTTTGTGGTGGAACGGCGCAAACTGCAGGTGACGGACGGACTGGCCTGGGGCGACATCAAACTGACCAAAAGGATACTCAAGGCAGGCTACTATGAAATCCGGGCCTACACGCGCTACATGACTAACTGGGGCAAGCGGAATTTCTTCTCCCGCGTCTTTCCCGTATTCGACAAGCCGCGCACCGAGGGAGACTACAGCCGTATGTCGCTTGAACCGTATGACGTGACACGCCAACCCGACGAACGACGCGCCTCCGTTTCCGAATCAGAAAACGTTGACCGCGACATCCGCATCACCGAACTGCCGGACAGCGTCTGCTTTGAAGCGGACAAGGGATGCGGCTGGGCATTGCTTCACGGCAGCAACATCATCGCCGGAAATACCATAAGGGAGGGAGAGCACGTACGCCTGTCCCTGGCCCGGCAGAAGATGAAGGAGGGCCTCTGGCAGATGGTGCTCTTCGATGAAGCGGGAAAGGAAATCACGCATCGCGACATCGTCATCGTGCCCAAAGCAGACAGGGAACTCAAAATCACGGTACGCACCGCCGGCATCCGTCCCTGCGGACGCATAAGTCTGGACATTCAGGGGCCGCCCTACACGGCTTTCTCGTTCTCCGCCATCGATGCTGCCACCGTCTGCAACGGATTCCAGGAGGACATCCGCGAGTGGATGCTCCGAAAGAGCGAGAACTGGCATCGCTACGACTGGAACACGATGGCGGGCATCACCCCCTGGGACGGCAGTCAGGTGATAGAAGACCGGCTTTATCTCTTCGGCAAAGTCATACCCAAGAAAAAAAACATGTCCCTTGACAGCGTTACCGTCTCAGCCACATTCAGGGGCACGACAGAACGCATGTTCGGCTCGGTAAAGACGGACAGCACCGGAGCGTACGCCATCATCCTGCCCGACATTGAAGGCATTTGGAACATGCAACTCTCTCCGCAGGTCAAAGGTAAGGAAGCGGAATACCGCATCACCGTTGACCGGCATTTCGCCCCGCCCCTGCGCCCCCTCGAGGACAGCGAAGTGAGGCAGATCCCGGTGGACGCCGCGCGTATCCACCGCTGGCAGATAGCACCCCAAGACGAGCAGGAGTGGCAGAACATGTATGAGAAGAACGCCACCGTCATGAAGGAAGTCAACGTAAAGGGCAAACGCAAGTTGGACCACTACGACTACAACGCCTTCACCAACACCGAGGATGCGGAACATTTCTCCGAAATCTATTTCGATTGCGAGGAAGCCGCGGAGGATATTGCCGACCGCGGTGAGGAAATTCCGGAACTGACAGCATGGTTGGTACAGACTGCCGGCCGCTACCGGGAAGACAGTTACGGGCAGGGCCCCAGCTACAGCAAAGACCCGGGAGAAGAGGCCGCGAAAATTAAGCACTTTCCGACGTGGAACGGACGCCATGTCCTGTGGTATGTCGACAACCAACCGGTGGGCGGCATCTGGTATCCCTGCCCTGTTCTCCTTGACGAATACCAGTCCGTTTATATCAGCGATTCTCACGGGCACAACGAAGGGAACGTCGCCGTCTATGCCTACAGTTACGAACACGACACAAGCAAATGGTCAAAGCCCCCGAAGACCAACCGTCAGACGCGCTACACCCACTACTACGGCTACAGTCCGCCGTCGGAGTTCAAGACCGAGGACTACAGCGACATCCCACCCATGCCGGACTTCCGGCGCACGCTCTTCTGGGCGCCGAATCTCTGGACCGACGCCGACGGCAAGGCACACATAGAGTTCTGGAACAATTCCTCCTGCACCGACATGATCTTCTCTGCAGAAGGCATTACAAAAGACGGATATTTCATCACAGGACAATAACCAACACACAACAGCTATGAAACACATTCTCGTCACACTCATCGCTCTTTGCGGCACGCTCTGCATCGCAGCCGACAACAACCTCGAGGCCTTCCGCCCGATTCTGACCCGCGCGGCCGCATGGGCCAAATCCATGCCTCAGGAGAAGGTCTATCTCCACCTCGACAACACGGGCTACTTCAAGGGTGAGACCGTTTGGATGAAGGCCTATCTGACGCGCACGGACACACAGCGCCGCGGCAATCTCTCCAGCGTGCTTTATGTGGATCTCATCTCGCCCGACGGCAACGTGGTGGCCCGCCGCAAGCTCTTCGTCACGCACGGCATCGCCGCCGGCAGCATCGACCTCGACAACGACGTGCTGCCCTCGGGCTTCTACGAGATCCGGGCCTACACCCGCTACATGATGAACTGGGGCGAGAACAGCTGCTTCTCGCGCGTCATCCCCATCTTCGACAAACCCGAGAAAGAGGGCGACTACAGCAATCCCAAGATGACGGGCGACTCGCGCCTGCTGGAACGCACCGACGATCAGACCAAGGCCGTGCGCTTCTTCCCCGAAGGCGGTTATCTCGTGAAGGGCCTCCCCGCCCGTGTGGCGTGGGACTGTCAGGGTCAACGAGGCATCCTCAACATCGAGCGCATGATGGATCTGCGTCAGGTCAGCATCGAGGTGAACGGCCGCAAGCGTGAAGCCGTCCTGCCCGAGCCCCAGGAAGAGGGCTGCGTCCTCCGCCTGGAGACCACCCGCGCCGACAGCGTCGTGCTCGACGTCTTCAACACGTCCTCGCTCAACGGCCGCACGCTGGCCTGGGCCCTGATGCACGAGGGCACGGTCATCGGCTGTCAGAGCTTCACCACCTCCGGCCGCTACAGCGTGTCGCTCTCCCGCGTGGCCATGCCGGAGGGTGTCTCTCAGATAACGCTGCTCGACAGCGAGGGCCGTATCCTCTCCGAGCGCTTCCTCTTTATCCCGCCCAAGAGCGACACCCCCGTTGAGGTGAAGACCGCCAACAAGGCGCTGACGCCCTGCGGCCGTGTCACGGTGGACATCACCGCCGCACCCTACACCTCACTCTCGCTCTCGGCCACCGACGCCGCCTCTGCCGTCAACGGCCGCAGCGGCAACATCCGCACCTGGATGCTTTTGGGCAGCGACCTCCGCGGCTACATCGCCAATCCCGACTACTACTTCGAGGCTGACGACGAGGCCCACCGCAAAGCTGCTGACCTCCTCATGCTGGTGCAGGGCTGGCGCCGTTTCGACTGGGACTTCATCACAGGTCGCCGCAGCTTCGACCATCCGCAGGTCATCGAGGAGAATCTCTACCTCTTCGGCACCGTGAAGCCCAAAAAGAAGAAAGACCCCGTTGAAGGCGTCACCGTCACGGCCACCTTCATCGGCGACGGCGAGAAGTTCTTCCTCTCGGCCAAGACCGACAGCGCCGGCCGCTACGCCATGGTGCTGCCCGACATTCAGGACGAATGGGTGATGAACATCATGACGACCTACGAGGGCAAACGCACGGAGCACACCGTCACCATCGACCGTCACTTCGCCCCCAAGGCGCGCACCGTCGGCGACGATGAGAAGGTCATCGTGCCCCTCGACACCGCCGACATCCACCATTGGGACATCCCCAGTGAGGACGCCGACCTCTGGAAGCCCTTCATCCTGGGCAAGGACGCCACCGCCCTCAAGGAGGTTCGCGTCAATGCACGCCGCAAGGACAACCACTACGACTACAGCGCCCGCACCGACGAGACGGAAGCCATCCGCAAGGCGGTGCTCTACTACGACTGCGAGGCCGAAGCCGAAGAGCTGGCCGACCTCGGCGAGGAAGTCCCCTCCGTAGCCGACTGGCTGCATCAGAAGAATCCCATCTTCGAGGGCACACAGCCTTCCACCCGTCTGGCCTGGGACCTCAACAACTACGAGAACACCAACACCGGCGTCTCCGACCCCACCTGGGAAGGTCTGCTCTCCGAGATGGTCATCGACGTCAACCTCATGAACATGACCGACGACGAGTTCAAGGGCACCGTGGCCCACATCCTCCGCAGCAAGCGCGGCGACGAGATCACCGAGCGCAATGAGAATCTCAGCATTCAGGAGATCTACGCCGATCTGGCCTCGGGCACGCGCCGCAACTGGGCCATCCTTTGGGGCGACGGCACCAGCATCCAGAACCGCCCCGTCGTCTGGATTGTCAACAACCAGTTCTGCTCCATCACCAGCTTCAAGGGCGACTTCCTCGACACGCAGCGCGCCTATGCCTCGGCGGTGGACAATTCCTCCTTCGCCACCGAGCTGCCCGTCCTCATCGACGAGGTGCGCTCCATCTACGCCACCGACGACCTCAGGAGCCTGCGCCAGCACATCCGCTGCAACACCCTTGAGGAGAAAAATCCCTATATCATCTACTGCTACACCTGGCTCAACCGCCCGAAGGAGCGCCTCAAGGGCACCCGCTACGCCCACTACCACGGCTACAATCCCGTGGAGGTCTTCGAGACCGAGGACTACAGCGACATCGCCCCCGTGGCCGACTATCGCCGCACGCTCTTCTGGGAGCCCAACCTGTGGACCGACGAGAACGGCCGCGCCCGCGTGGAGTTCTGGAACAACTCCTCGTGCACCGACATGGAGTTCTCCGTCGAGGGCATCACGCAGGACGGCCGCTTTGTCATCGGCAAATAAGTGTTTAATACCTATATAATATAATGGAACTTTATCCGAAACTCATTATGGATGCCCTCTCCACGGTGCGCTATCCCGGCAGCGGGAAGAACATCGTGGAGATGCAGATGGTGGAGGACGACCTGCGCATCTCCGGGATGCACGTCTCCTTCTCCCTCATTTTCGACAAACCCACCAACCCCTTCCTCAAGAGCCTCGTCAAAGCCGCCGAGGCCGCCATCCACGCCTACGTCTCCAAGGACGTCGAGGTGGAGATCCGCACCAAGACGCTGCAGGCGCCGCGCCCCGATCTGCCCGACCTCCTGCCCGGGGTGAAGAACATCATCGCCGTTTCCAGCGGCAAGGGCGGTGTGGGCAAGAGCACGGTGGCGGCCAACCTGGCTGTGGCACTGGCGCGTCTGGGCCATCGCGTCGGCCTGCTCGACTGCGACATCTTCGGCCCCTCCGTGCCCAAGATGTTCCGCATGGAGGGCGCTCGCCCCTACTCCGAGAACGTCGGCGGCCGCGACCTCATCGTGCCCGTGGAGCAATACGGCATCAAGGTGCTCTCCATCGGCTTCTTCGTGGATCCCGACACCCCCACCCTTTGGCGCGGCGGCATGGCCTCCAATGCGCTCAAGCAGCTCATCGGTGATGCCGCCTGGGGCGATCTCGACTACTTCATTCTCGACACACCGCCCGGCACTTCCGACATCCATCTCACGCTGGTGCAGACCCTGCCCATCACCGGCGCCGTCATTGTCTCCACGCCGCAGCAGGTGGCTCTGGCCGATGCGCGCAAGGGCATCAACATGTATCGCAACGACAAGGTCGATGTGCCCATCCTCGGCCTGGTGGAGAACATGGCGTGGTTCACGCCGGCGGAGCATCCCGACGAGAAGTATTTCCTTTTCGGCCGCGAGGGCGTGAAGCAGTTGGCCGAAGAGATGCAGGTGCCCCTCCTGGGTCAGATTCCCGTGGTGCAGAGCATCTGCGAGAACGGCGACAGCGGCACGCCCGCAGCACTCGACCCCGCCTCGCCTTCGGGCCAGGCTTTCCTGCAGCTGGCCGCCCGTGTGGTGAGGGAGACCGACCGCCGCAATCTCGAAAAGGAAAAGACAAAGATTGTGCCCGTCAACGGCTGACGGACACCTTCTTTCTCAGGAGGATGTAGCACAGCGCCACCACGCCCAACACCATCGGATAGTGGAGGTTGGGGATGATGTCAAAGGGTGAGATATGGGCCAGTCCGGCGGCAATCAGCAGCTGTGCGCCGTAGGGCAGGAAGCCCTGCGCCACGCATGAGAAGGTGTCGAGGATGGAGGCGGCACGCAGTTTCGACATGCCGAAGTGCTCCGTCAGCTCCTTGCACAGGGGCCCCACGGAGAGTATGGCGATGGTGTTGTTGGCCGTCAGGATGTCGGCCACGCTGACGAGGGCCGCCATAGCCAGCTCCGCCGCACGCGGACTCTTCACCTTCCGGCCCACGAAGTCCATCACGCGTTGGAGCCACCCCAGATGGCGCACCACTTCAATGACGACGGCGGCCACAATGGTCACCACGATGAGCTGCCCCATACCGAGCACGCCGTGCCAGGCGTTCTTGAGCAGGAAGGGGACGTCGTAGCCGATGCTCAGACCGATGGCGCCGCTGAGCACCAGGGCCAGGGCCAGCAACACCAGCACGTTCATGCCGCAGAGCGCGGCTGCGAGGATGAAGAGATAGGGCATCGTCAGCAGGAAGCGCCGGGTATGAAACACGACATCGGCACCTACGCCGCCCGCCCTGCTCAGCAGCGTGGCGTAGAGCGCCAGGCAGATGAGCGCCGCCGGCAGCGCAATCCACAGATTGGCCATGAATTTATCCTTCATGCGGCATCCCAGCGTGCGCGTGGCGGCTATGGTGGTGTCGGAGATGAAGGAGAGGTTGTCGCCGAAGAAGGCTCCGCCCACCACGACGCCCGTCAAGAGCGGCACGGAGTAGCCCGTCGCAGGGGCCATCCCCACGGCGATGGGTGTGAGGGCGGCGATGGTGCCGCAGCTGGTGCCTACCGAGAGGCTCACCAGACAGGCGGCCATGAAGATGCCGACCAGAATCAGACTTGAGGGCAGCAGCCACAACGTCATGTCCACCATGGCTTTCACGCCGCCGATGATGCCGGCCACAGAGGCAAACGCTCCTGCCAGCACAAAGATGCAGAGCATGAGGAGCACGTTCTTACGCGACTCCGTTATCAGACCGGATTTTCTCACTCTGACGATTTTTCTTTTAGCCGATCACGACGCGCGTCCATCCGTGCTTGTCGGGCTCGGTGCCGTACTGGATGCCGCGCAGCAGGTTGTAGAGCTTGGTGCTGACGGGGCCGGGCTTGCCGTCCTTCGAGATCACGAAACTCTTCTTCTCCTCCAGGTCGTCAATCTTGCGGATGGGTGAGATCACGGCTGCCGTGCCGCAGGCGCCGGCCTCTTCGAAGGTGGCCAGCTCGTCCTCGGGGATCTGACGGCGCTCCACCTTCAGGCCCAGGTCTTCGGCCAGCTGCATCAGGCTCTTGTTGGTGATGGAGGGCAGAATTGAGGTGGACTTGGGGGTGATGTAGGTGTTGTCCTTGATGCCGAAGAAGTTGGCGGCACCGCACTCGTCCATGTATTTCTTCTCCTTGGCGTCCAGGTAGAACTCGCAGGCGTAGCCCAGATCGTGAGCCATCTTGTTGGCGCGCAGCGATGCGGCGTAGTTGCCGCCCACTTTGTAGATGCCGGTGCCCAAAGGAGCCGAACGGTCGAACTCGCGGATGATGACGTAGTCGTTGCACGAGAAGCCGCCCTTGAAGTAGGGGCCTACGGGCGTGGCGAAGATCATGAAGAGATATTCCGTGGCGGGATGCACGCCGACCTGGGCGCTGATGCCGATGAGCAGCGGACGGATGTAGAGCGTGGCGCCGGTCTCATAGGGCGGGATGAAGCGCTCGTTGAGGCGCACAACCTGATCGACCATCTCGTTGAAGCGCTCTGTGGGCAGCTCGGGCATGAGGATGCCGCGACAGGTGCTCTGCAGACGGGCGGCGTTTTCGTCGCTGCGGAACACGCGCACCTTGCCGTCGGGGCAGCGATAGGCCTTCAGGCCCTCGAAGGCCTCCTGGCCGTAGTGCAGACAGGTGGCCGCCATGTGCATGGGGATGGTCTCCTCGCTGCTGACTTCGATTTCGCCCCACTGACCGTTGCGGTAGTAGCAGCGTACGTTATAGTCTGTCTTTCTGTAGCCGAAACCGAGGCTACTCCAATCTATTTGTTCCATATCTTTATGTTTTTTTATATTCTCAGGCGCAAAAATACAAAATTCGCGTGAAACGGCGCGCACTTCTCACGAATTATTATCAAGAATCCCGTCGATTTTCTCCTCCACGGCCTGCAATTTCTCTTTACAGAGCTTGAGCAGGGCCTCTGCGGCCTGCAGTTTCACCGACATTTCGTCCACGGGCACGCGCCCCTCTTCCAGCTCCCGGGCTATCGCCTCCAGCTTCTCTATGGCTTCTTCGTATTTCACCCTTAATTATCAATTATCAATTGTCAATTATCAATTATCACCACCGTATTCACGGTCGAGTAAATCTCTCCCGAGGCGAGCCTCGTCGTGACGATCTCGCCTTCGCGCAGGTCGCTGACGTCGCGCACCAGACGGCCGGCACAGGTCGTGATGCTGTAGCCGCGCTCCAGCAGCAACTGCGGGTCGAGGCTGCGGAGCCGCTGCGCCGTCAGCTCCAGCCGGTGGTGCAGGCGCTCGAAGTGGCGGCGGGCCGCTGCGGGCAGCCTTTCGCCCACGAGGTCCATGCGGTGATGCTCCTGCATCAGCCGCGTGCGCACGCTCTGGGGGATGCGCCGGCGCAGATCTTCCAAGAGCGCCAGCTCTGAGGCCTGCCGTTCGATGAGGAAGGCGGCCACAGCGGTGGGCGTCTTCAGCGAGAGGTGCGCCACGTGGTCGAGCACCGTCTCGTCCCTCTCGTGACCGATGCCCACGATGACGGGCAGCGGACACTGTGCGATGCACGAGGCCAGGGCGTAGTGGTCGAAGTCGCTCAGGTCGGCCGTCGCGCCGCCGCCGCGGATGATCACCACGCAGTCGAACTCGCGGCTGTCGATTTCCGTCAGTTGCGCGATGATGCTCTCGGGGGCCTGTGCTCCCTGCATCAGGGCGGGAAAGAGCTTCGTGCGGAAGGCCAGGCCGTATTCGTTGCCGTGCAGCTGGTCCTCGAAGTCGCCCAGCCCGGCGGCCGTCGGCGATGAGATCACGGCGATGCGCTGCACGAGGCGCGCCAGGGGGAGCGCCCTGTTGTCGTTCAGGATGCCGTCCTCCTCCAGCTGGCGCAGGATTTCGCGGCGGCGCTGCATCTGGTCGCCCAGAGTGTAGCGGGCGTCGATGTCCTGCACGTTGAGGCTGTATCCGTAGGCTTCGTGGAAGCCCACCTCCACCAGCAGGCGCAGCCTGAGTCCGGCGTGGAGCGTCTGCCCCGACTCCTTCTGGAAGCGCATCGAGAGCAGCTGCCAGTTGCGGGCCCACACGGTGATGCGGGCGCGCGCCGCCACGACACCGTCTTCGGTCTTCTCCACCAGTTCGCCGTAGTAGTGGCCTCCGCCGCCCACGCGGCCTTCATACAGCTCGCCCTCCACCCAGAGGGGTTCCGGGAAACTGTCTCCGATGACCGAGGCGGCGATGTGGTTGAGTTCGTAGAGTCTCATGTTTGGGGCGCTCTTTCGGGACAAAATTATGAAAAAAGAGCGAAATAGCCGAAAAACACCGCCTTCCATCCCCTCTTTCTTCACTTTTTGCACTATCTTTGCCCCGAATACCTAACACACACATCTCATGAAAAAGCTCTTTCCCCTCTTTGCGGCCCTGCTCCTGACGCTGGGGCTTGCGGCCCAGACCTCGCCGCTTGACGAGATTCAGCGCAACGTGCTCCTCTCGGCCTCTCAGTATACGGCCTATGTGGACCCTGCGCCCGACTATCAGCTCACCCCCACGCCCAAGGGCTACGAACCCTTCTACCTCACCCACTACGGCCGCCACGGCTCGCGCTGGCTCATCCGTCCGGCGCAGTATACCGACGTGACGGACGTCCTCGAGCGCGCCCATCAGCAGGGCGCTCTCACGCCGCGCGGCGAGCAGCTCTGGGCCGCGCTCTCCGAGTGGTTGCCCTCGACCGACAAACGATTGGGCGAACTCACCAATGTGGGTGAGCGTCAGCACCACCGCATCGGCCGCCGCCTCACGGAGCGCTTCCCCGAAATCTTCGGCGCCAAAGACTGCGAGGTGGACGCCCGCTCCACCGTCGTCATCCGCTGCATCCTCTCGATGGAGGCCGAGTGCGAGGAGCTCCTGGCCTACAATCCCGCCATCAGCATCCACAACGACGTGAGCGAGTCCTTCCAGTATTACCTCAACCAGGACTGGAGCCAGCGCATCAAGGACGAGCAGAAGGCCCGCTGGAAGGAGGTCACCTTCGACTACAAGAAGGCCTACCTCCACCCCGAGCGCCTCTGGGGCGAGATCTTCCGCGACACGGCTTACCGCGACGCCAAGCTCAAGAGCCGCACCCACTTCATGCGCGAATTCTTCAAGATGGCCGGCAACATGCAGAGCCACGGCCCCGTGCCCGGCCTGCAGGCCGACGACCCCACCCTCTCGTGGAAGCATCAGAGCCGACCGCTCAACCTCTACGGCTGGTTCACCGGCCAGGAGATTTTCGACCTCTGGCGCACGGAGAACCTCGAGTGGTATGTCAACTACGTTGCGGGCAAGGCGCCCTTCACTCAAGAGAACCTCCTGTGGAACATCATCCAGACCTGCGACACCACGCTCCACAAGGCCGGTTTCCACGGCGCCACGATGCGCTTCGGCCACGAGGTGTGCGTGATGCCTCTGGCTGCCCTGCTCGAACTGGGCGAAGCCGGCCGTCAGTATCCCCTCTCCGAGCTCGACCGTCTTGCCGACCGTTGGGCCAACTTCCGCATCTATCCCATGGGCTGCAACGTGCAGCTCGTCTTCTACCGCCCCAAGAGCGGCCGCTGGGCCGCCAACTACACCGAGGGCGAGGGCGACATCCTGGTCAAGGCGCTGCTCAACGAGCGCGAGGTCACGCTGCCCGTCAAGCCTTATCAGGGCCCCTATTACCGCTGGAAGGACCTGCGCGCCTACTATGTGAACAAGCTGACGCAGTTTACCAATAGCGCCCCGAAGAAGACCGACGACTGACCCCGTGTTCCGCTTCCGCCGCTTCTCCGTTGACGACGGCCGCTCGGCCATGAAGGTGGGCACCGACGGCGTGCTGCTCGGCGCCTGGGCGCTGGAAGGCGCTCCCGCCCCGCCCCTTGTCGTCGATGTCGGCTGCGGCTGCGGCCTCATCGCCCTGATGCTGGCCCAGCGCCTGCCCGGGGTGCCGATTGAGGCGGTGGACATCGACGGCCCTTCGCTGGAGGATGCGCGGGCCAATGTGGCGGCTTCGCCCTTTGCCGGACGCATCGCGCTGAGGGAGGGCGACTTCCTCTCCCTGCCGCCGTTCCCCGAGGGCACCGCTTTTGTCTGCAATCCCCCTTTCTATACGGAGGACACACTGGCGCCCGATGTGCGGCGCGCGGCAGCGCGCAACAGTCGTGCCCTGCCTCTGGAGGATCTTGTCGGGCGCGCCTCGTGCGGCACGCTCTCGCTGGTCCTGCCCGCCGCGCTGGAGGGCGAACTCCTGGCTTCGGCCCACGCTGCGGGGCTGCATCTGAGGCGCCTCTGCCGTGTGCGCACCACGGAGCGCAAGCCCCCCAAGCGCATCCTGGCCGAACTGGGTGCGGCGGCCGCCGATCCTCAGTTCTCCGAGCTCGTCCTCACCGCCCCCGGCGGCCAACGCTCCGAGGCCTACGCCGCCCTCTGCCGCGAATTCTACCTGTAAAACAAAAGGCCCGCCGACGCTTTCGCGCCAGCGGCCTTCACTCTTAGTTCTTACTTCTTACTTCAGCCCTCAGACCTCTTACATCTTACCTCTAACCTCTTACCTCTCTTCTTATTAACGTTGATCGGCGTAGCCTGGGGGAAGGCGATGCCGTAAGCCCTATCGAGGGCGTGGAGATCCACCTTGCACGAACTGAGGCCGAGGGTGGCCGCCGTCAGGGCGCTGACTTCGAGGAAGTGAAGTAAGTTTGATAAGCAAATAACAAACAATTATAGAAATCCATTATAAATCAAGTAGCTATGCTAGATTTTGCTTTTAGTTAAACTTTGTAACTTTCTGCCGTTTTTCGGATTTATACCGTAAATTTGCACCAAATCGTTAACGCGCTGTTGCTCATAAGATGGAATTGAACCTTGGCACGAAGGAAGATATTACCTCGGCCGTCAACAACTTCCTTAGTGGTATGTCGTGGCGTGATTGTTCAAAATTCAATGTAGAGTGCGTTACTAGCTGGACACATCTATTTGCAGAACGAGATGTAACCTACAAATCATCTATCATAGACAACTTTATCTCTTTCGTTGATTATATGTCATGTAGTGCAGAAATCTACACTTCTCTTGGTGGCTCCAATGGCTGTGCAGACCAACTCACGAATTGGGATGGCACGAAGAAGCTTGGCCTCAGCTCACAAACAAAGAAGAAAGGTCAGTCTTATTGAAGCAATCAAAGCAATAAAGTTGAGAGAGATTTGCAGCAAATTGCGTCTGCAAGTTACTCCAAACTGTTAAAATGCAACAAAAAAACGAAGAATCTTAGGTGATGTTGTTTGTGTTCCGAATTTTATAACTATCTTTGTGGTCAAAATATGACAATTCTCAAAGAGAATAGTTTTGGTAAGCCAAAGTATTGGTTACAGCAAAACCTAATTACAATATGGAACTACATAGATTTGAAGAGAATTCCAAATACGGTTATCGCGATGAGAACGAAAACATTGTAATACCAACGAAATATGAGGATGCCGCAGAGTTCGTAAAGGACTTTGCAATTGTTAAGTATAATGGCATGTATGGAGTTATCGATTCTTCTGATGCTATTATCATAGACTTTACCTATTCCGTTATTGAAGAGCATTTTCTCTTTTTTGAATGCAAAAAGCAACAAGAAAATGAACACGAAATTCAGGTGTGTTGGTATAACTGTAATGGAACCATGCTTTATGTGGGTAAAGCAAAAGCTCTATCAGAAACCCTTCTTTGCATATCAAATGGAAAGAAGTATGGCGTAATGAGTCACGACGGCAATAGAATCATAAACTGCCTTTATGATGAAATCGTTCTAAAAAATGAGCTGCTTATTGTACTAAGAGAAGATAAAATAGGATTGTATGACTTGTGTGGAAATGTTATATTGGATGCTTTTTGCCATTCCATTGAAAGCGTAGAAATAGAAAATAATCCTATGTCCTTAGGAACAACAAGCTTTTCTGACAATTGGGGTACTTGCTATTATCCTGGATACTGTAAAGAATACTTTTTTGACCCTAATGGATGCCGCCATTACAATGATGGAAGTAAACATGATTTGTTGTTTAGAAGGATAATTACAGTTAGAAGTGTTAGGACCGAATGGATAGCGGAGAAAATGATTTCAAAACCTATATATGAAATTTATAGTTGGCGCTCAGTCAATGATATTACAAAACCAATGATAATATCAACGGGTTCTAGTAAGATGATATTCACCAAGTCAGAAGGTATTCTTCCTAATTGTGAATTCGATGATATTCAACAAATAACTCAAATTTGCTATGTCGTCAAAAAGGGAGAATTGTATGGGGTATATCGAGTAGATACTAAGGCTTTAGTTGTTCCGATAGAGTACGAGTCGATAAGATTTTATGGTGGCCATACTGTACTTTTATGTAAAGATGGATTATGGGGTGCAAAAAGTTTGGGATTGGACTCAAATATTTTCAATATCTTTTTCAAAGTATCTATACCAACAATCTATTTAGAAATTAAAATACTTGATGACCATCAACATTTCTTTGGATGCAAGACAAAAAGATCTTATTCTTCAGATGAGTTTTTTATTATAGTTAGGTCAAATGGTGAAGAACTTGAAGAGGTAAGAGAACTGAATTGTAACGGTCAATTTACTTATATTGACAGTATGCATCTCCTTACATCAATAGGTGGTAAATTAGGATTTGTTAATTTACAAGGACAAAAAGTCATCCCTTTTAAATATGATGAAATTGTTGCAAGAGAAGATGGCAGATTCGATGTGCGGATCAATAATAGGTGGGGTGTCGTAACTATTGACGGTTTTGAAGATGTTTGTATAAAATACTCGTCTCCTCTGCCCCAACAAATTGATCAAGAAATCATTGTGAAAGATGCAGAAAGTGGGTGCTTCGGCCTGCTTGCATCAGACGGAACAGAAATGATACCAACTATTTACGAACATTTACTTGGCAGCGAAGATGATGGACTTTATTATTTCGGCTGTGGAGGTTTTGAAGACGAAGACCATCCCACATTCTTTTCTCGAGACATCAAATGTGCTTCATGGGGCGTTGTTACTTGTAACGGCAAAAGAGTCATTGATGCAAAATATGATAATTTTAAAATACAATCAGGGTTCATAGTGGCTGGAAGAGATGGACGTTATTTCCCCGATGAAGATGATAACTATCATAATTGGTATGGCTCGAATTTTGACGGAGTATATGATTTATATAATAAAGAAGGAGAACTATTGATTGGCGGATTCCGAGAATTTGAATTCGATGAAAGAAATGGAGTATTCGTCTTCTTCTTTGGAGGTGAATGGAAAGAGTATTCTGCACACGATGATGATTGGAATAATATTCACATTACAAGTTATGAATTCGAGAGAGGTATTGATTTATGGTTAATACTGGATAAAAATCTGAAAACCATCTTACGCGACAAGGACGGAAATCCCAAGCAATTTGAGAAAGGATTTTTGGGCAAAATTGATATTAAGCAGGAAAATGGTAGTATTAAGCATGTGTATAACATGCCTATTGAACTCATGGCCAAAGGCTTTAGTCATGTAGCTATTAACAGCATTATTATTAACGACAGTAACTCTGAATATCACAAATCGCAAGCTGTTGATATTGCAACAGGTAAAAAAACAAAACTATACTCTAAGATTGAGCAAGTAACGGAAAACTTATTCTATTTTGCAGATGGAAATTATGTTGGCATAACCAACATCAATTCAGATGTTCTTATTGGAGATTGTTTACTAATTACATATCCCGTCAACAATTATATCCTTATAGGTAAAAAAGGAACTGAGGGGAACTACTCTGTTCTTCTATATAATCTTGATAACTTGAAACAACCTGTAGCAGTTGCAATCCAAAACATATCTGAGGATGACCTTGTTCATCATGCCGAAGGTCATTGGCTTAAAATGGTAGTTGATACTTCTTTATCAGGGCTCAAGGCCTTGATAGTGCCAAATAGCAGATTCCTTGAAAACGAATTCATCGATTTAGTGACGACAAAAGAAGGAACAGACTACAAATTCGGATCACATGATAATAGCTATTTCTTTAGTAATGATTGGCGTTTCAATCATGATAAGGAAAACTATGGCGATGGCGGAAATGATTGGAATGACAATGGAAGCTTAATGGATGCTCTCGATGGAGAGCCAGATGCGTATTGGAATATTGATTAGTGGAGTGTAGAATTATGATATACGAAATTGATGACATATTCCCTTCTTATGGGAATTGGAAATATAAAGGTAAGACTATCCGTGAAGTTTTGCTGAAAGACTCGGGATATGTCAAGGACCTAATAATGAAGAGTGATGACTTCGCCTTATCTGATTCATGCATGAAAGAAGCTGTTATGATTACAAAGGGACATCACGAGACATGGGTTAAGCCGGATAATCCTAGACTTATTTTTGATGAGTTAAAGCCATATGCTGTGCCATATGGGTATGACTCTAACGATGATGAGGTGCATAAGAAGAATAAGAAGAACCAAATTTATAATAAATCTTAGACGACTGATTGGAATAGTTAAAAAATTTTATAATTAGTATCCGACGAAAGAGAATAATAGATAAATTTGCATCGTATAACACAGGTAACTGATAAAATTATGCCAGACTCTCTATATATAATAGGTAACGGTTTTGACCTTCACCATGGTCTTAGGACTTCGTATGCAAATTTGCGTGATGACTATGTAAAGAAGATTTCTGTTTTATGGAACGATCTTCTTGACATATACGGCGATGCTCCTAAAAATGATAATTTGTGGTGGAGGGATTTTGAAAATATGCTAGGAAGGGTTGATTATGAGAATCTGTACAAATCACATAACGGAAATGCTATAGGATAACAGCTTTGCTTATGATACATCTAAAAATGAATCTTTATCTATTTCAGATGCTTTTGAATTAATCGACGAGTCTATTTTTAATAAAGTAGGATTAGTTCGCCAACAAGTAATTAATGCTTTAATGAATAATCGTAATCCGGCAATACAAGAAATTAGTATGGCAGATTTTATTGTTGGTGTAGATAAATATGTTGCGAATGGCAGAGTTCCTGATTTTATTTATCCTTTCGTAGAAAGAAGTTTTCACTCTTTTGAACTTCCTTCCATTGAGTCTAATGCAGTTGATTCTACCTATCCATATACAAGTATGACAAAAAAAGATTAACTTAGCGAACAATTATGGCACTAGCAATAAACATATAATACCAGCTGAATAAGCAGAAGATTGAATCCAATTGGGATGAGTTTAAAAAGAAACATTAAATATATGATAGGAAATATTGATATACTGGTAAAAGAACTCTGTAAGCTACCCAAGGAAATAGGATGGGTTGAGTTCAAGCATAATAACTGTGAGCCAAATATGGTTGGTGAGGACATTAGTGCCCTTGCCAATACCGCAACATTGAATGACCGCGATTATGCCTATATGATATGGGGAGTTGATGATAAGACCCATGAGATTATTGGCACTAAGGTGCGACTGCAGATGGAGAAGAAAGGCGAGCAGGAGTTAGAGAATTGGCTTCGCTATATGCTCTCCAAGAATGCGGATTTTGAATACTATGATGCTGAGATAGATGGCAAGCATGTAGAGCTGATTCGTATTCATAAGGCGCTCAATGAGCCAGTCTCCTACCAAAAGGTTGATTACATACGAAGTGGTAGTTACACCAAGAAACTGCACGAGTTCCCTGTATTCCGTACCCAGTTGTGGGACAAACTGCGTCATGCCCAGTTTGAGGATGTATGTGTAAAGACAGACCAAAGATATGAAGACATCATCAGACTGCTTCAGGTGGATGCCTACTTTACGTTGCTGAAAATACCCCAGCCAGCAGAAAAGGATGCTGTTGTGCATTATCTGAACGAGGATGGCATCATCCAGAAGCAGGACAATGGTCTATATTCGATAACGAACTTGGGGGCATTACTGTTTGCCAAGGACTTGAATGAGTTTGCCCGTTTAGGCCGTAAGGCCATGCGTGTAGTGCAGTATAAGGGTATCAACCGACTGTTGATTCAAAAAGAAGAGCCTTTTAATCAGGGCTATGCTATTTGCTTTGAGAATATCGTACGCTACGTGAATGCCTTGCTGCCAAGCAATGAGGATGTTAATGCAGTTCAATTGTCAACAACAAGCAAGTTCCCTCTGCCTTCTGTAAGAGAAGCCATTGCGAATAGCCTCATTCACCAGGACCTATATATTACGGGAGCAGCTCCTGTTGTGGAGATATTTGACAATCGTATTGAGGTGACGAATCCTGGCACTCCATTGGTTGATATACTTCGCATTATCGATAATCCTCCAAAGTCAAGAAACGAAAAGCTTGCATCGCTCATGCGTCGATTAAAGATGTGTGAGGAACTTGGCCGTGGCTGGGACAGAATGGTGTTGGCATGTGAAGCTCAATACCTCCCAGCTCCTCGTATCGAGGTTTTCCAAGATAGCACAAAGGTCACTCTCTTCTCAGAGATGGAGTTTAGCAATATCCCGATGGAAGATAAGTTGTGGTCATGTTATCTCCATGCTTGCCTTATGTATATACAAGGTGATGCCTTGACAAACAAGTCGCTGAGAGATAGGTTCAATGTGGGTGAAACATCCGCTGGAAGTATATCAAGATTGATAAAGGAGGCGGTATCTCAGGGAAGGATTAAAGCTCTTGATCCTGATACGGCGAAACGATATATGAGGTATATACCTATATGGGCTTAGTTTAATTTGCCGGCAACTTGCTGTGACGTACCAAAAACGGAACTGAATTTCGCTAACGAGCTAATAATCAGCAACAATTGCAAACAAGTTTAATTTGCCGGTAATTTGCTAAAAAGAAAAATAGACATAGATATGTTATTCGGAAAAAAGATTAAAGAGCTCAGAGACGAGCAAGGTCTGTTGCAACGACAGTTGGCGGCATTCTTAGAGATAGACACACCGATGTTCAGTAAAATTGAACGTGGTGACAGAAGAGCAAAACGTGAGCAGGTCATCAAACTTGCAGAATATCTGCATCAGGATGAAAAGGAGATGCTTACCCTTTGGTTGGCGGATAAGTTCATTGATGCTGTTGATGATGAGCAAGAGCGTGACCTCTGCAACAATGCTATCATTATAGCGCAGGAGAAAATTAAGGCATTGTAATCATGGGATAGACATTTTCACTCTTCCATGTAGAACCAGCCCGAATCAAGAAAATGTGGCAAGTTTATGATTTTTTATGTGTTTTCTTTTGGTTGTTTGGGGAGAAATCTGTACCTTTGCAGTGATTTTGTAACATGCTGATTATCAATGACTATTTCCGTTTTTGCGACATGTGTGCAACATCCGGTGCTAACACATTGATAGTCAGTTAAAGTCGTTTTCGAGGAAGTCAAATAACGGTTAATGGTTAAGGATTAAGGGTTAATCCTGAAACCTGAAACCCAGAAAAAAGGCTGTCGGAGCAATCCGGCAGCTTTTTTTGTGTAAATAATGGCGCAGAAAAGTTGCGGGTTGAAGTGATCTGCGGGCGCTTTTCCTTTCTATGCAGGGAAAACGGAAAAAGCCACCGACGCTTTCGCGCCAGCGGCTTTTTGGCTTTTCGCTCTTAGTTCTTACTTCTTACATCAGACCTCATTCCTCCCAGTCGCCCAGTCGGGCGATGAGCTTCTGCTCCATGCGGGGCGTAAGGCGGGCACCATTGTGCCACTTGAGGCGTTTGAGTGAGTGGTTGAGCGACTTGTGGTGACCGGCGCTGCAGTGCAGATCGCGGTTGAAGAGCTCGCGCGCCCAGCGGTCACTGATGTGATCCTTTTGCATGCCGTCTTCGTAGTAAAGACGGGCAAGCGACGATTTCGAAGGCCGGCTCATACGCTTGTATATCTCTCCTTGAAAAAACTGTATTCTGTATTCTGTATCACATAGTGACGGTTCACCCATGTGCGAATCATCTTCTGACATCTGTTGTTTTCGTTGCTGAGCCCCTGCTGTCGGCGCACGCGTTTGGCGTCCTCCAGCGTGAATTCATCGGGTAACAGCTCCAGCAGGTTACGCGGACCGCGGGAGCCGATGCGGCTGCCTTCGCCGTTGTTGGCGCGCTCGATGTCTTCGCCGAAGAACTGCATCTTGCACCACAGGTCGTAGTTCAGGCTCCAGCGCACAAAGTCCTCGATGCTCTTCTCCCACTTCATGCCGTTGGCCACATAGAGCACACAGGCTTTCAGCCAGGCGATGACGCAGGCGCGATCCACGATCTCTTCGTCCGTGAGGGGTCGGCCGTCGCCGTCGCG
>X369_Koala__coassemble_92_pt1 | contig 21803 bp, 15 predicted proteins | sample X369_Koala__metabat2_high_PE_008 | metagenome-assembled genome bin X369_Koala | reverse complement strand
TCAAAACGACAGCGATCTTTGACTTTTTGCTACAACAATTTCAAGTGGCCTCTAATTAGGGAAAAATGGTTTTCTAACTGGCGCGCAAATTTTCTCTAACTAGAGCGTAAAAAAAAGACCCGCACGGGGCGGGCCTTTAAGGGGGTGAAACAAAGCGCTGAGATCACTCGGCGGGAGCCTGGTCGATCAGCTCCATGAACTGGTCGAGCTTCGGCGTGATGATGATCTGAGTGCGACGGTTGCGCGTGCGGCCGTCAGCAGAGGCGTTGTCGGCAACGGGGTTGTACTCGCCGCGACCGCCGGCCGTCATGCGGCTGGGGTTCACGCCGTAGCGGTTCTGCAGCTCCTGAACGACACTGGATGCGCGCAGGCAGGAGAGGTCCCAGTTGTTGCGGATGTTGGTCTTCGAGATGGGCACATCGTCCGTGTTGCCCTCGATGAGCACCTCGTAGTCAGAGTAGTCGGTGATGATCTTGGCAATCTTGGAGAGCGTCTCGGCAGCGGCCGGGCTGATCTCGTAGCTGCCGCTCTTGTAGAGCATGTTGTCGTTGAGCGAGATGTAAACGACACCCTTGAGCACCTGCACGTCAACGTCCTTCAGCTCCTCACGGGAGAGAGAACGCGTGAGCTTGTTGGTCAGAGCCAGGCTCAGAGAGTCGCTCTTGGACTTGGCCTCGACGAGCTGCTTGATGTACTTGTTGGAGGCGTTGATCTCGTCGACCAGCTTGGAGATGTTGGCGCCGCAATGAATAACTAAAAATGAAAATGAGCCGCTGGCGCGAAAGCGCCGGTGGCTTTTTCAGTTTTTCCAGCATAGAAAGAAAAGCGCCCGCAGATCATAGTCTGCAGGCGCAATACATTTATATAAGAGGAAGGACCTCTACTTCACGAAGTGTCTTTTCCTAAAACAGTTGACAGTTTACTGACCATGTTGACATAAGTGGAAGTGTCAACAAATCCAGTACGACATTCCATTGGTTTTATTCATTCATTTACCACTCGTCCCAGGCGTTCCCCAACGTAATCATGCAGTTGACGAGCACCAAACGGTACTGATTTCCCCCCACAGTCGGATAATATCTTCGGTGAGGGAGATACCATTAACCATCGGGGCCCCTCGCGATGAGAGACCCCGATCGTGTTTACCACCCCGTGTCGCTCACGGTCTCTGTCCCTCCTTCGTCGAGTTTTTTCACCCTGTAGAGTCTATCGCTGTCGTTCAAAAGATGCTCGCGAGGAGCGATGCTGATGGCTGTCGATACAGGTCTTACGTATGTCTTTTTCATCTCTTTAGTTGCCTATTTTGATGTTTACGGTGTACTGATGTCCGGCTTCCCACGTGCCGGATGTCAGGTGGAGCGTCTTGGTTGTTTCCGCTCCGCCGCCTTTGGTGTAGGTCACATTTATGTCGATGGCGCTTTTGTCCTGCGGGATGAAGAACATCCATTCGCAGGGCAGCAGTGTCGGAGTGGACGAAGGTGTGATGTCACCGTTGGTGAGCGTGTAGTAGGCCTCGCCACTCACCTCGGACCAACTCCTGCTGTTGTAATGATACTCGCCGGTATTTTTGACTTTCCGGAGCACGATGCTCTTCACAACATAGGTTGTACTCTCTTCCTTATACACGTAGAACTGCACGGCGGCGCAGGCGTGGTCGAAGAGGAGCGACACCTTGCCGGCATTGTCGTTGTATGAGATTTGCTTATGGGTGGCCACCAACAAATCCTTTTGGTAGAATGCGCTTTCCTCCTGAGTAAATGAAACGTAGGGGGCACCGCCGTTCCTGATGTACGTGCCGTAGTTGTAGGCATAGAAGTCGATCTTCTCGTCATGGCCGACGGAAGTGGGCCATTTTTCAGTGCTCCAGATGTCGCCAGTCTTCGAAAAATCGTACTTATTGTCCTCATAGTTCATCGAGAATTTGCTGAGCGTCTCTGTCGTAGTGGCGGCGTCCGTCTTGGTCGTGCCGCCCTCCGGCTGCATCGGATTTTCACCCACCTCGACGGTGAGCAGGCGCTGCGGCTCCGGGCCGGCCGGCTGCTGTTGGGACTCCGTGGCGGACGGCAGGGTGGGGGTGAGGTCCTCCTGGTCGTCGCCGCAGGCGGCGAGAGCAAAGACGGAAAGCATCAAAAAGAGTTTCTTCATGTTGGGGTGTTTCTGTTTTTTTAATATTCAAAATGAATCTTCTGATCAGCGTTGTTGAGCGTCACGGGCTGCTGCAGGGTGTAGTAGCCCCCGCGGGAGGCGCTGTAGTAGCGCACCTCGGCCTGTTCGCCGTCCTTGTAGCTATAGACCGCGCCGTAGAAGCCCTGCCTCGTCGCGCTGGCGGGACACACGCCGCGGCACTCCCCGTCGATGAAGAAATAGACGGCGTCGTCCTTGAGTTGGTCATACGCGGGATTGTCGGGCACGGTGACGGTGACGAAGGTCACAGAGGGGTACTTGCTGTTGGCGTTGATGAAGTCGAGCACGATGTTGAATTCGTCCTCAAAGCCTTCGTTGGGTTCGTAGATGGGCAGGTCCTCCATGATGAACATCCGGCGGAGCCGGGCACAGTAGTAGTTGAGGGTGATGGCCTCGCCCGTCTCCTCGCTGCTGCCCTTGATGCTGGGCAGGAAGGCCACGGTGCCGTCCCGATCCAGGGCATTGCGTTCGCTGACGGCGCGGCACGTCCCTTTCATGAAGACCGACAGGAGGTCGTCGTCGCTGGAGTAGGCCGCCAACTCTTTGTCGAGCCTGATATAAAGGTTCATGCGGCAGTCGTAGGCGTTGGCGGCGGGTTCCTGCCACTGGGGGGCGGCGGCCTCGCCGCTCCAATCCACCGTCCACGAGGGCTTCTCCGCGGTGGCGGTGAAGACACTCTGAGCGCTTTGCTGCTCCTCTGTCTGGGGTGCGGTCTCGTCATCGCCTGAGCAGCCCCACGTGAGGGTGAGCGCTGCCGCCGCGATAAGTAGTGACTTAAAGGGTTTCATAGTCGTATGGATGAGCTTGTTTTATTTCACATAGAGTTTCCTTCCGTTGTGGATGTAGATGCCGCTGCGTTTGGGGGCTCCGGGCAGTTTGACGCCCTGCACGGTGTACCATCCGTCGCCGGGCAGCGTCAGCGTCTCCGACTCCGTCTCCCTGACGAAACGGATGACGGTGGGGGCGTCGGGCGTGCCGCTGATGGCGTTGGGCGCGAAGACGAGGGCCTCGTCGCTGGTGGCCACGATGTCGCCGTCGTGCTCCACTGCGAAGCTGAGCGCCCGGCGCGTGTTGCCTGCGATGCTGATATAGACGGGTGCGTCGGCCTCCACGCGGCCCACGCCCACAATCTCGCCGCCGCTGAGCGCCAGCAGGCGGTCGCCCTCCTCAGCCTCCACGCCGTCGATGGCCGCCGTCAGCGACATGGTGCTGGCACAAAGCTCTGCAGCAACCACTTCTCGAGCCTGTGTGCCGGCGTCCTCGAAGAAGGTGGTGCCCGGTTCGTAGAACGGATAGCGGAACGTCGCGCCCTCCGCACTCTTGCGGTAGAGCATATAGCCCTCGCCGGGCTTCATATACCTCAGGTTGCCCTTCCACTCTTTCGAGCCGTTGGTGCTGACGGTGAACATGGCAAACTCCGTGCGGTTCTTCACCAGGTCGCCGTCCTCGGCCTGGTCGAAGTAGTCGGCCAGAGCGGTGGCCACGGGCAAGTTGAGCATGGGGGTGTAGCCGATGCTGTTCCATCCGCTTTTGACGCTGATGGTGCGGTCGCCGGGCTGTCGCAGGATGCTGCCTTGCAGCTCCATCTTCTTGGCCTCGTTCGACTTGATGCGGTATCCGCGGGAGGGGGTGAAGTAGAGGCTCTTGATGCCCTTGCCTCCCCGGTTGCTTACCCATTGTTCTTTCTCGTAGCGCAGGGCCACGTCGTTGGCGTCGTCGATGAACATGTCGCCCTCGTGCCATGTGTAGAGACCCAAGATGTCCTCTCCCTTGCGGAAGTCGTTGCTGTAAACGTTGAACGACACCCAGTTCCAACCCCTGACGAGGTTGATCTCCTGAATGTAGCGGTCGCCGGCCGTCAGCGTGATGGGCTCTTTCGTGGTGCCTGCGGAGCCGTTGGGCTTGAAGGTGACGGTCTGTGAGGGCGTGAGCAGCATAATCTTGCCCGTCTGGAAATGCCACAGCTTGAAGGTGAGGGAGGCGTTGGAGCTCTTGTCGTCATAGACGGTCAGATAGGCCATGCTCTCGGAGGTGCTTGTGTCGTAGTCGATGTGTGTCGAACCCAGACAGGTGCCGTTGGTGTCGAAGACGCCCACGAGGTCGCGCTCGTCGAGAATGATGTCGTCGCCGATGCGCACCTTGGCCACCACGGTCATCGAGAACTGTGCCCTGTCCACATCCGCTTCCCACTGTGGCGCATCGCCCACAACCTCGACGGAGAGCGAGAGGGGCTCGGAGAGTCCGTCCTCGTCGGTGAGGTAGATGATGTCGTCGTAGGTGCCGACATTGGCGTCCTTGCTGACGGTGAAGGTGATTTCGCGCTCTTCCCTCGGCCCTATCACGTCGGAGACGGTGTTGGTCTTGAGCCACTTGGGCAGATTGCTGATGGTGAAGGTGTGGTTGGCGCCGCTGTTGTTGACCACGCTGACAGTGAAGGCCGAGGCCTGACCGTAGGGGATGTCGGTGAGGCTCAGCGTGCGGCGGTTCCAGCGCAGCGGATTGCGATCGACGAAGAACGAGATGGTGGCCGGAGAGGCCATGATGTTGCCGTTCTTGTCGGGCACGTCGCTCACGGTGACGTAAACGTTGTGCTTGTTGATGCGGCTGTCCTGCTCGTTGATGTTGAGCATCAGCTGGTGGTTGGAGCCCACGTAGCTGAAGTTCAGGTTGCGCAGTTCCTCATGGGGTCGGATGGGCGCTCCGTCGGTCTTGTCTATATACGACTCTATCTTGTCCACGGGCAGGGTGAAGACGCTGTCGTTGCGCTCGCTGACATTGCCGTCGGCATCGTACTTCACCACCTTGTTGCGCACATAGGGGACAAGCAGCAGCGTGCCGTCCTTCTGGCGCTCCTGACGGCAGAAGTCGAGATAGGTGACGAGGCCCTTCTCCGTGCCGGAGAGTCCTTTCTTGCCGTAGTATTCAATCAGCGTGAGCGGCAGCGACTGGGCGAAGAGCGTCAGTCCGTCGATGTGGCCCGAGAGGGCGTTCTCCTGATGGAGCACGTTGTTGTCGGCGCCCTTCTGCGTCCACACCATATTGCCCAGATAGAAGTGGTCGCCGCCCATGCCTCCAATGTTCTCGACGGAGAAGGAGGCTTTCTGCCGGAAGTCCACATAGATGTTGGCCACGTTGCGGGTGTGGTTCATCGTCATGGCGTAGTGGTGCCACGAGTTGTCGCTGAAGCTGTTGCCCAACGTTTGCTCCACGCCGTTGGCGCGATACTTCAGCGTCTCGGCCTCGAAGCCGATGAAGAAGGTGTTGAGGGAATCCACGTCGGTGGTGCGTCCGGAGCCGTTGCTGATGAGCGCGCCGCGTCCGTTGTTGTCGGTCTTGAACCAGAACATCAGCGTGTAGTCCTGCTCCTGCGTGCGGCTGAAGAAGTCGTTGCGCAACTTCAGACCCTTCACGCCGTCGTCCTGCTTGGTGTCGTAGTCGAGCCGGAGCGACATGCTGCGGGGCAGGCTCCAACTGGTGTCGGTCAGTTTGAGGTGGGCGCCTTGCGCTCCGTCGGCGGCATACTGTCCGTCGCCCTCGTTCATGGGATAGTAGTCGGCCAGACCCATCTCATAGCCCGTCAGCAGTTTGTTGCCGTAGCTGTTGAGCAGCGTGAGGTCCATGGGGCGATACCACACGCGGGCCTGCAGCATGCGTCCGCTGAAATGGCTTCGTTTGATGGGGTCCGCCTGATTGGTGGCGCCGAAGATGAGCGGTCCGCTGCCGTTGTACTCCACGCCGTCGGTGCTGGCCTCCAGTTTGTCGGTGAAGAGGCGCAGGTCGGTCTGGTTGCGGTCGAGCACGAGGGCCACGCGCTGGAAGGCGTCGGTGCGAAGCTGAGTGGTGCCCTCCAGCGTCACGTCGTCCACCACGGCGTGCAGGCGCCGGTCTTCCGTCAGCCACAGCTGCAGTTGGCGTCCGTCGGTGCCGTGAGAGAATATGGGCATCGCCTTGCCCGTGTCGTCGGGACGCACCATCACCTCCACGGTGACGCTCTTGTCGCCGAAGTTGCGGCGGGCCTCACTCTCGGCATAGCTTTCTTTACCGTCGAACTGCAGGGCCACAGACTCATCCAGGGCGTTCTCGTTGGTCTCGCCCTTCACCTCGAAGTTGGTCGTCTCCTGCAGGTAGTTGTATTCGATGGGCTCGGAGAAGCTGAAGACCACATCCTCGCCGGCATCCAGGATGCCGTCCTTGGGTTCGGGTGTGCCGAAGAGCGTCGGACGCCGCGTATCCTTCACACCGCTGAGCACCTTCGAGGGGTTCGTCAGGTAGCTGTTGCCGTTGCGGCAGAAGAGCACGGCGCGCAGGTCGTAGCCCTTCTCCATCACCTTGCCGTCGCCGAAGAACTGAGTGATGATGTTGCCGTTAGCGGGTATCATCTCTTTCGTTCCGCTGGCCGCACGGTAGTAGGTGGAATCGGCATAGAATGAGCAGAGGTTGGTCCAATAGTCGTCACCTCGTGCCGATTCCTTATATTGGAACTCGATGTGGTCGAAGTTGGACTGTGTCTTGTCAAAGCCGTTGATGATGACGGGCAGATACCAGCCACGCTTGGCATCATAAGGGGCATCAGTGTTCATGACCCACTTGTCGCCGGGCATCGAGATATTTACGCTCCCTGCACTCTGCAGGTAGTGTACATCGAAGGAGGCCTCCTCATACGTGTCTCTGTCGTCCTGCGACGAGAGGCGCACCGTGAGGCTGTCGTAGTCGAATCCGTCGCCGGCATATACCTCGATGTTCTTTTCTGTTACCTTACCGGGCTCCACGTAGACGGTACGCGGCTCACCGGTCAGAGGCAGACCGTCCATCATGATGCGGGCACCATGGGGGTTGGTGTTGTCGCGAAGCGTCAGGCTGAAGTAGGGATAGCCGATGGCGCTGGGCTGCTCGCTCTCGTTGGTCATGAGCAGCTTGAAGCGTGCCGGTTCCGAATTGGGCACTCCGCTGACACTTTGCTTGTCTATCTTGATGATGGGGTTTTCTATCTTCTTGGTGCGCGCGTCAAGCACCGATCCCCGACTGTAAATGTGTGTGAGACGCTCGCCTTCCCAGGTGCGCAGGGTGGCACCGCCACGGGTGCGGTAAATGAAGCTGCGAGGCTTGCGGACCTCCTTCTTGATAGTGCTCAATTCGCTGTGGATCTCATCGAGCACGGCATCGTTAAAGCTCTCGAAGCGGTCGTTGGTCCATACATCTCCCAAATAATTCTGGCCGGTCATGGGGGTGACCGTTTCGGCATAGTAAACATCAAAGTTCAGATGGCTGTACTTATCCATGCCGATGTTGAAGCTCTCCTTTCGGGTGTATTTTTCCTGTGTGCCGTAGGTAGGTGTGAAGTCGCAGGAGACTACGGGGTCAACGGTAAAGGCGAACTTGAATCCCGGGAACCTGACCTCATTGTTATCGTCCCTTTGCGGATCTCGCTTCCACATCCAGCTATTCAGCCATCTCCAGGAATTGATGCCGAAATTAAAGATGAAGTCGAGACTGTGCAGGGCTTTGGCATATTTGTCGGCGTAGGTCCAACTGGTGGACATGGTGATGCTGGTCTCGGAACTCGTCATCTGACTGTTGAACTCCTCACTGTAACTCATGCCTGTAGCACCGTCGAGATCAAAGTTCCTGTAGAGCTTCGTGGCGTTCAGTTTCTCGCGTTCGTTTTGGCCAATCATAGCGGCCCAGGTGAACATGCTCTCGTAGAACGCAGCCACCTTATCCTGCGGCTGGTTTGTGGTGCCTTGGGGCTTGATAATGACGTAGTTCATGCCGTCTTTGGCCTCAAAGCAGGTGTCGTTGTACACAATCTCCCAGTCGGGACTGCCCAATGTGGTGAACGTCTTGGTGTTGACGACGCCGAAGGCCACGTCGTCCGGTTGGCGCAGCGAGAGATATACTTCCTTTCCGGTGGCATTGGCTTGGCGCTGGGCAGCTTCTTTGGTGCCGACGAACATGAGCGACTTGCATTGTGCATCCAGTTCCGGCAGAAGCTGCTCGATGATATACCCTTGCGAATGGATAAAGGTTGACTCAAACGCCTGACTGATGGCCGTCGTCTCGGTGCGCACCAGATAGAGCGTCTTTTTGGTCTTCTCGTCTTTGCGCGAGGCAATGACCATGATGCGACCGGCTTTCACCTCACCCTCGCGGGCCTTGTAGATGCTGTCGTTGATGACCGCGATGGTCAGGGCCGGTGTCAGCACGATATTGGTGTTGATACCCATGTACACATCGGCGTCGGCTCCTACGGCATACTTGTCGGCGCTGGTTGAGATCTCGCTGGTGGTGGTCATGGTATAATTGAAACCGATGTCGGACTTGTTGTTCCAAATCATGTCAAAGTCGACATGGAAATAGTTCTCACCCTGCGTCCATACACCAACGCCCACACCTTCCCAGGTGTTGTATGTACCTCCGAGGGTAAGCCCGAGTTTGACGCCTCGCTTCATGTCCATACCGAGGGTAAACGAATGGGTCAGTGTCGAGCCCTTGGACAGGGTGGCCTTCGACGTGGCACCGGGAGGATCGCGCAGGATATCCACCAGAATGGGTTTACCGAAGCTGTATACATCTTTGGCTCCCGGTTGAGCGATGATATTAATGATGTGCGCGCGCAGAGGTTCTGCCTCATAGCGCGTGCCGTTCATTTCCAGAGTCATCGTCACGGTGCGCAGGGCTTGCTCTCCTGTGAGCAGATAGGGTGTCTTCGCAGCTTTCAGAGAGTATACATATTGTCCCAGGCTGTCAAGAGACAATGTGTCATGGTGCGTGCTGCTGACGAAACCGTTCTGAACGGTGACCTTGCCGCCCGAAAGTCGCACCACATCGATGGAGTCAGGATGACGACTTCCGTTGTAGTAGTATTTCTCCGTAGCGGTAATCTGTATGGGGTACGCACGTTCGACGTTAAATACGGGGTGACCGAAAGTATAGTCTGCCGTGAGAGAGTCCTTGAGGCCGACAGGCCAGTTAGGCTTGCGCACAGGCTTAACCAGATCAAACTGTACGTTGGTGCCATCCACTCCGTGGTAGTTGTAGTAGCGGTTACCCAGATAGTCGAACGTGTCATAGTTGATTTGCTTGTATTCAAGGATGACCGGGGTGTGGTAAATGCGGTTGTAAATGGCGTTGTACTCTACCTTGACCTCAGTGAGTTCCTTGCCGCTCTTGGAGCGCCACTTGCCCTTGATGACATCGGTGTGCATGGTCAGCGAGTCGGTCAGGTCGATGACATCGTTCGTGTGTCCGTTTTGGAACAGGGTGGGGTAGCCCCTGGCAGTAATCTGTTCTATCTTCCACTTTACGGGCGGCAACCACACCTCATATTCGCCGGTGGCATTGTCCGGCGTGACTTCCATGCGGTAGAGTGTCGTGTGGACGGCAGTCTGGTGCTTGTCGCTGTCGTGGCTCTTGTGTACGAATGCCTCGTTGCGCTCCTTGAGTTGCTTATCCTGGATATCCCACACCAGTCGCGAGGCGCGGTCGCCCTCCAGGGTGAACACCATCTTCAGGTCGTCGCCGAGGTTGTTGCGTCCGAGAGAGTTGTCCAGAGGCTGTGCTTCCTGGTCCTTACCGCCGGCGATGCGACCGATGAGCTTAACGCGGGTGTCGTCGTAGAAATAGACGCCGGCCTTGTCGGTGGTGATGTTGTGCTCCTTCGTCGAGGTGTCGCCGCCGTCATAGTAGTAGCCGTCCTGGTAGAAGCGGTGCCCGTCCTTGACTGCCTGTATGGTGTGGTGGCCGGGCAGAATGCGGAACGAGAACCGGCCCTCGAAGTCGCTGGTCACCTTGCCGGCCGAGTTGTGCACCTCACGTCCGTCGACGAGGAACGAGACGCCCTGTACCGGGATGCTCGTGCCGTTGTAGAGTACGTAGCCGGAGAAGTGCACGTTGCTCTTCACGTAGAACACCACGTTGGAGACGCTGTTCGAACCGGCCTCCGTGCCGAAGCTGATCATACGCACCTCCTCGAGGCCGTTCAAGTTGGGCGCTACGTTGTAGCTGCCCGAGGCCTGGTCACCCCAATACGGCAGGTTGTCCTTGCGGAAGTAGCCGCTCTCGTCGGTGACGGCTGTGGTTTGCACGCTGCTGCCGTCGGAGGAGGTGATGTTCACGGAGATGCCGGGGACGCCCGTTCCGTCGGCGAAGCGCACATAGCCATCCACCACGCCGGAGTCTTTACAGCGCCCCACGACGGTGTCGGTGGACTGATAGGTCAGGCCGTAGCATTCGTTGGCTGCCAGCACACAGTAGTCGTAATCGTGGCGTGGGGCCGTGGTCTTGTCCTCGTAGCGGGTGTCGGTCACGATGGGGGCGACGGTTTCCCATGCAGTCTTGTCCTTGGCCCGGTCGCGACGGCGCACGATGAAATAGTCGATGACGCCGTTGTCGGTGTTCCACTCCAGCAGTGCAGAGCTCTGCAACTGGTGGACCTTGATGGAATTCTTGATGATGTGCCCGTTGTTCTCATAATAGAATTTGTCTGCAGGCAATTGCACGGACGTGGTGGTCTCTCCCTGCTGTTCCAGAGGTGAGGTGCCGCGGTCCACAATCAGACGGATGGCGTAGCTGACGCATGACTGAGACAGGACAATCTCCATCTGCTTGGCGGCAATCTGCTCTGCCGTGAGTTGGGTGGCGGTCTTGCCGACAGACTTGCCCATGCGGTTGGTCATCTCCACCTCGAGGGTCATCTTGGCCCGTTCGTCCCACACGTAGTCGTGGGTGTCGTCCGCTTGGCGGTATTGCCACTTGACGGGTGCTTTCATTTCGTCACGCTTGCTCCAGTCGGCCGTGGCCGTGACGGGTTGTTGCAGGACGAGACGCTTGAAGGCAGGCGTGACCTCCTTGATGGTGGAGTTCTTTGCAAAGCCCCACAGTTGTGCCGTTGAGGCTCGTAACACGCGGTAGCGCACCTTGGGTGTCCCTGTCGCGGCATTGATATAGTCGGAGGTAAGGGTGGAGATGAGCGATGAGTCCTTGTAACTGTAGTTGGCTTCATTGATGTCCAGCAGGAGGCTGCCTAGGTCGCTGAAGTCATCGGCGTTGCCCGTCAGCGAGCGCTGAATAAGGAACTGGTCGGTGTCAATGATGTCCGGGTACTTGACGTCGCTGATATTCCAACTGAGCAGGACGTTGCCGTTTTCGATGATTTCCGACTTCAGATTCAGGGGAGCGTGCATCATGGTGACGTTCTTCATCGTGTCGGTAATAATCACCTCATTGCTGGTAGGATTCGTGGTGTCGCCCAGTTTGCTTTTGTCCCATGTGGAAGAGATGACGCCGGCGGTCACAATGACCTGAGAGTGGCTGTCAGTAGCGGGCAACATCAGGAATCCGGTATAGCTGTTGTCGGGCAGGCTGACTTTGTCGAGCTTCGTCACTTTGCCGGCGCTGTTGGTATAGGTGGCTTGCAACCACTTGATGACGTGGTCTCCGGCACAGACGATTTTCACCAGGTCTTGTTCGCCGTCCTGGCTGCCGGGCACGGCATCGTAGGTTTCGAAGTTGATGCCGTCGAAGGTGATGCCGCAGATGTCGCGCTTGTACGACTCCAAATGACCGCCTCCATAATACATGGTGCCCTCTACATGCAGGGTATAAGTCTTGCCGGAGACAGCGGCGGGATAATACCAGTCCAGCTCGACATATCCGTTGCCCGATGCGCGGCCTTTGCCGTCAGCGCGGTAGACATTGCACTCAGTCTTGCTGCTGGTGATCATTTGGTATTTCGACGGATACTTCGTACCGTTGGTCAGGAAGAGCACCGACTCGTCCGATATGAGATTTTGCAGCGTGTCGGTGACATAATCATCGCTCGATGAGCTGTTTTTCTCGCCGATGTAGAATATCGGGGTGAGCTTGCCGTTGGCGTCTTTCAGACTGTATGTGGCACTGTGAAGTGTGCGTACGGGGTCGAAGTCTGATGTCAACAGCTTGAAGTGTATGCAGTTTCTGCCGTTGGGATTAAAGGAGAACGCATCCTGCGGTGTGTCGAAGAGTCCCTGTCCCTTGTTGGAGTAGGTGACGTGCATGAAGATGTCGCTGCCGCCGGCGCCTTTGTTGAGGTCGATGCCGCTGACGCTGCCTTCGCGTGTGTCGTTGAAGTAGACATTCGTCACCACGCGGTGATCGTCAAAGTCGGTGCGTGTATAATACAGATACAGGTTGGCGCCGCCGGCTTTGCTGTTGAGATTGCCCTGTACGCTCCTGAAGTGTTCGCCGCCGAGATAGGGACACAAGTGCCACGTAACGCCGCCTTCCGCGAAGCGTATGGGAGGATTGTCGGTCTCAACGACTTTGAAGTCGGTGATGAACCCGTCGGTGGGCGTTTGCGTGGTGGCCTTTTTGTAGAGCAGGAAGATGTAGTCGCCGCCGGCGCCCTTGTTCAGGTCCTGGTCGATGTACTTCCAACCGTCCACATTGCGTTCGCTCTTGCCGCCGCCTGCCAACATAACGTCGGTGAAAAAGTCGGTCCAATCTGCAGCTTCGATTCCCGTCACTGCCGCTATGATCAGCGCTGTCGTCAGTAGAAATCTTTTCATCTTATTGTGTGTCTTTTCTTTTTGTCTGAGACTGTAATGGTGCTCCCTTTTTGTTTGCACTATGTGCAAAGGTATGGAAAAATTTCAAAATAACATGTATTTTGTCCCGCAGAAAGGCAACATAGGCATAAAAAAAGGGGAGAAATGGCTGCGGATGTTGAAAAAAACATCTATTTTTGTGCATTATTCGATGGAAGACAAAGCATGAAAAGAACTTTAACCCTCATCCTCATTGCCTATATTATGGCCATCGGCGCCGTAGCAGTGGAACGCAAACAATGTATCGACAGCAACTGGCACTTCATGCTGGGCGACGACAGCCGCGCCGTCAGCGACCCCCGCTGCTGCCGACTCCTGGCGCACACTCTCGCTGCCTGAAGCATGCTAATCCGCCTGCAGAATGGCAAGTGCAACCGAATTTTGCTATACCCGAACAAGTACCCGAACAAGTTCAAGATTTGGTTCGCACAAATAATCCTTTTGAAACAAAAAAAAGACCCGCACGGGGCGGGCCTTTAAGGGGGTGAAATAATGCGCCGGGATCACTCGGCGGGAGCCTGGTCGATGAGCTCCATGAACTGGTCGAGCTTCGGCGTGATGATGATCTGAGTGCGACGGTTGCGCGTGCGGCCGTCAGCAGAGGCGTTGTCGGCAACGGGGTTGTACTCGCCGCGACCGCCGGCCGTCATGCGGCTGGGGTTCACGCCGTAGCGGTTCTGCAGCTCCTGAACGACACTGGATGCGCGCAGGCAGGAGAGGTCCCAGTTGTTGCGGATGTTGGTCTTCGAGATGGGCACATCGTCCGTGTTGCCCTCGATGAGCACCTCGTAGTCAGAGTAGTCGGTGATGATCTTGGCAATCTTGGAGAGCGTCTCGGCAGCGGCCGGGCTGATCTCGTAGCTGCCGCTCTTGTAGAGCATGTTGTCGTTGAGCGAGATGTAAACGACACCCTTGAGCACCTGCACGTCAACGTCCTTCAGCTCCTCACGGGAGAGAGAACGCGTGAGCTTGTTGGTCAGAGCCAGGCTCAGAGAGTCGCTCTTGGACTTGGCCTCGACGAGCTGCTTGATGTACTTGTTGGAGGCGTTGATCTCGTCGACCAGCTTGGAGATGTTGGCGCCGCTGGAGGTGACGCTGCTGGCCAGAGAAGCCTGGAGGGCGTTGTTGGCCGTCTTCAGATCGCCCATCTCACGCTGCGCGGCGGTGAGCATGCGCTCGTAGTTCTTGTTGTTGGTCTCGCATTCGCGCAGAGAGAGCGACTGCTCGTTGTACTTGGCCTCAGCGGCGTTGCGCGCGTCGACGGCTTCCTGATACTGCTTCTTGCTGACGCAGGAGGTCATGACAAGAACGGAAAGTGCAAAGAAAATAACTTTTTTCATAGTCGTAGAACTTAATCTTTCACAAATTTCGCTGCAAAGGTACAAAAAAACGACGAAACATTTGGCTATATTACAATTTTTAACTACCTTTGCGCCCGATTTATGCCGCGGAGGCCCCAAAAAAGTGTTTCATGAAGAGACCGCCTCACGGTGAAACCCGTTAAAAAAACAAAACAAACAATGTACGCAATCGTAGAGATTAACGGTCAGCAGTTCAAGGCTGAGAAGGAGCAGAAGCTCTATGTGCACCACATCGAGGGTGCTGAGGCCGGTCAGGCTGTTGAATTTGAGAAAGTGTTGCTGATCGATGCCGACGGCAAGGTGAAGGTGGGTGCGCCCACCGTGAAGGGTGCCAAAGTGGTGGCCGAAGTGGTCAGCCCGCTCGTCAAGGGCGACAAGGTGCTCGTCTTCCACAAGAAGCGCCGCAAGGGCATGCGCAAGCTGAACGGACACCGTCAGCAGTTCACTGAGATTCTCGTCAAGGAGGTTGTGGCCTAAACGCCTTCTATTCACTAACCGCTAAAAAAGTAAGAAACAATGGCACATAAGAAAGGTGTAGGTAGTTCTAAGAACGGCCGCGAGTCAGCAGCCCAGCGACTCGGTATCAAGATCTTCGGTGGTGAGAAGTGTGTAGCCGGCAACGTCATCGTGCGTCAGCGCGGCACCCGTCACTATCCCGGCACTAACGTGGGTATGGGCAGCGATCACACGCTGTATGCCCTGACCGACGGCGTCGTGACCTTCAAGAAGGGTCGCCTGGATCGCTCCACCGTGAGCGTTCTGCCCGAGGCATAACAAAAAAGAAAAGGCTGAAAAAATGGCGCGTGTACTCTTGCACGCCTGTTGTGCACCCTGTTCGGCAGCCATCCTGGAATGGATGATGGCGAACGGGGTGCAGCCGTATATCTACTACTGCAACCCCAACATCACGCCGCAGGAGGAATACGAACACCGGCGCGACGAGCTCAAGAGGTATGCAGAGCGTTTGGGCGTGCCCTTCGAGGAGGCGCCCTACGACCACGAGGCCTGGCTGGAGGCCGTCAGGGGGCTCGAAGGCGAGCCCGAGAGAGGGAAGCGCTGTCTGGAGTGCTTCCGCTACCGCCTGATGCAAAGCGCCAAAAGGGCGCAGGAGCTCGGCATCGGGACCTTCACCACATCGCTGGCCTCCTCGCGATGGAAATCGCTGGCGCAGACCACAGAGGCCGGCAACGATGCGGCCGAGACTGTCAGCAGGGAGGGAGAGCCCGTCACTTTTGATGCGCGCAACTGGCGCAAGGGCGGGCTGCAGGAGCGACGGAACGAGCTCTTGCGCGAGATGCAGTTCTACAACCAGCTCTGGTGCGGCTGCGAATTCTCAAGAAGAAAAGAAGAAAAGGAAGACGCCTAATACTGGCGCGGGCCGAAGATGCTGCTGCCGATGCGGATGAGCGTGGCGCCTTCTTCAACGGCAATGGGCCAGTCGTCCGACATGCCCATGGAGCACTCCGTGAAGAGCGCCGCAGCAGCGGGCGCGCTCTCCTCAAGAATCGTCTTGGCTTGAAGGAAGGTGTCGTGGGCCAGACGGAAGTCGCGGCGGATGCGGGCGGTGTCATCGGTGTTGGAGGCCATCGCCATGATGCCGCGCAGGCTCACGCCGCAGTCGCCGGAGAGACGGGGAGCGACGTCGCGAAGAAAATCGAGGGCCTCGTCGGGCAGGAAGCCGAACTTCGTCTCCTCCTGAGCCACATGCAGCTGCACGAGGCAGGGGATGTTGCGGCCGCAGCGGAGACCCTGCTTGGCAATCTCCTCGAAGAGGCGGGGAGAGTCCATGCTGTGGATGAGCGCCACATAGGGCGCGAGGTATTTCACCTTGTTGGTCTGCAGGTGGCCGATGAAGTGCCACTCGATGCCCTCGCGGCCCTCTTCCCTGTGGAGCAGAGGGGGCAGCGCGTGCTCCGAGAACCAGGCAACCTTCTGCTGAAGCTCCTGCACGTGACTTTCGCCGAAGACGCGCTGGCCGGCAGCGTAAGCCTGCTGGAGCGCCTCGACGGGATGGAATTTGGAAACAGCACAGAGGCGCACTCCGCTGGGGAGGGCCTCTGTGATGTTTTTGATTTGTTCTTCAATCATTGCTTAAGAATGATATCCTTTCTTTTTATTTAAAGGAACGCGTAGCGGAGAATGAAGAGAATGGCCAGACAGACGGTGGCCCAGTTCATGCTGTTGCGCTCGTCCTTATCCTTGAAGGTGCCCGAAAGCAGGTGAACCAGCACATAGGAGATGACACCCATGAGGATGCCGTCGGAGATGCTGTAGGTCAAGGGCATCATGACGATGCAGACGAAGCAGGGAATGCCGGTGACGTAGTCGGAGAAGTCCACCTTGCGCACCTCGTGCATCATCATCACGCCGACCAGAATCAGAGCCGAAGCCGTAGCCTGGGCGGGAATGGCGAGGAAGAGGGGAGCGAAGAGCAGGGACACGGCGAAGCAGATCGCCGTGGTGATGCTGGTGAGACCCGAACGGCCGCCGACATTGACGCCGGAAGCGCTCTCGACATAGGTGGTCACGGTGGAGGTGCCGAGCATGGCGCCTACGGTGGTGCCGACGGCATCGGCCATGAAGGCCTGGCTCAGACGCCACACATTGCCCTTCTCGTCGACCATGCCGGCGCGGTTGGAAACGCCCAGGAGGGTGCCGATGGTGTCGAACATGTCGATGAAGAGGAACGTGAGCACGCAGATGGCCATATCCACGGTGAGCACGTTGTGCCACTCAAACTTCCAGAAGATGGGTTCGATGGAAGGCGGCGTGTCGATGATGCCGTTGAAGTGGGTGATGCCCAAGGGGATGCCCACAACGGTGGTGACGAGAATGCCGATGAGCAGCGCGCCCGTTACACCCTTGACCAGCAGAGCCGACGTCAGCAGAATGCCGCCGATGGCCAGCAGGACAGCGGGATCGTGGAGATTGCCCAAAGTGAGGAACGTAGCTTCGGAGGAAGCCACGATGCCGGCGCTCTTGAGGCCGATGAAGGCGATGAAGAGGCCGATGCCCGGGCTGATGGCGCGACGGAGCACAAGAGGAATGGCCTCGACAATCTTCTGGCGCATGCCCGTGAGGGTGAGCAGCACGAAGATGATGCCCTCAATGAGGACGGCCGTCAGAGCGAACTGCCAGGTGTAGCCCATCGTGATGCACACGGTGAAGGCGAAGAAGGCGTTCAGACCCATGCCGGGAGCCAGCGCGAAAGGCAACTTGGCGTAGAGGGCCATGATGGTGGTGGCCACAACGGCGGAGATGCAGGTGGTGGTGAACACGGCGCCCTGATCCATGCCGGTGGCGGAGAGAATGCTGGGGTTCACGGCCAGGATGTAGGCCATCGTGAGGAAGGTGGTGATGCCGCCGATGACTTCCTTGCGGACAGTCATCGTGGCGGCGTCAAAACCGAAGAGTTTCTTCAACATAATTTTTAATTTTATGTCTTACTTCTTACTTCTAACTTCTTACATCTAACTTCTTAGATGTCCCACTTCAGAGCGATGGTGGGGTTGATGAAGAAGGTCTTGTTGGTGTTCATACCGTAAGGAGTGGCATAGATGAAGTTGTTGCTGATCTCCACCTCGGTGCCGACGGAGAGACGGTTGCTGGTCTTGCCCTTGTTCACGATGTGGAACCAGAACTGAGGCTCGGTCAGGAACACGAGACCCTTCTGCTGATCGAAATTCTCGTGGAAGTTGCTGCCCCAACCATACCACAAATCGGCGAAGCCGCTGAAGGTGCAGAGGTCGTTGGCAAAGGTGATGTTCCAAATCGGAGTGATCTGGAAGCTGGGATGAGCGTCGTGACCGTTGCTGCCGACATCGTTGCGATTGTTGCTATTGAGGAACTGCTTGTACATCACCTGCAGCGTGAAGGTCTTCTTGAAGTCGGCGCTGTGCCAGTTCCAGGCGGGACCGACGAGGATGGCTTGCTGGAAAGGACCTGCTGCCTGAGAAATGCCGCCGTCGTACTCGATGTGGGCAGAGAAGTTGTGCTTGTCGTTGCGCTTTACCTTGTAGAAGGTGAAGTCACGGCTAACCTCCCAGTAAGCACCGATGTTGCCGCGATTACCGCTGCCGTCATCAATGGGACAGCCGTTGGCGTCGTAAGTGCGGGTGTTGCCGCAGTAGTCCATATCCACGAAGAAGTAGGTGGAGCCCAGGCGGTCGGCCTTGAACATCTCCACAGTGGTGGTGAAGTAGCCGCGGTTGCTCTCATCGTTGGGATAGAGGTTGCGACCGAGGTCGTAGTGCAACTGAATGTTCACCTGTGCGCTGGCCGTCATGCTGATGGCTGCAGCAGCGAGAAGAAATAATTTTTTCATAACTTTGTTTGGTTTTAAGGGTTAGAAAAAACAGTTAATAAATGAACTATATATATTAATAAGGTTTAGGCGTTTTGTAAGGGCTTCTCCTTGCCGTGGACGCTCTTCACCTTCATGCCCAGCTTGCCGGGCAGAACGGCGTTGAGGAAGATGCCCACCAGAGCGGCCAGAGCCAGGCCGGAGATGTGGATGGGGCCGATGGCCACATTGTCGCCGGCGCCGTATTTCACACCGATGGCGATGACCAGAATCAAAGCGGCTACGAAGACGTTACGAGAAGAGCTGAAGTCCACACCGTCTTCCACCAGATTGCGCACGCCGACAGCCGAAATCATGCCGTAGAGGATGAGGCTCACACCGCCGATGGTGGCAGCGGGCATCAGACCGATGAGGCAGGCGAACTTGGGGCAGAACGACAGCAGGATGGCGAAGCAGGCGGCCAGACGGATCACGGCGGGGTCGTAAACCTTCGTGAGATTCAGGACGCCGGTGTTCTCGCCGTAGGTCGTGTTGGCGGGAGCGCCGAAGAGAGAAGCCAGAGCCGTAGCCAGACCGTCACCCGTGAGGGTGCGGTGGAGTCCGGGTTGAGCCAGGAAGTCCTTGCCCACAGTGGAGGAGATGGCACACATGTCGCCGTTGTGCTCCATGATGGTGGCGAAGGCGATGGGGATGATGGCGATGATGGTGGAGATGAGGAAGGTGGTGTCCATGTTGTCAATGACGGCCAGCACGGTCTGCTCACGCGTGAAGGGAAGTCCGACCCAGGCAGCATTCTTGAGCTGCGTGAAGTCCACCTCGCCCATGACGGCGGCCAGGCAGTAGCTCACCAGGACGCCCAGAAGGATGGGGATGATCTTCACGATGCCCTTGCCCCAGACGCTGGAGCAAATCACCGTGACGATGGCAACGATGGCCAGGAGCCAGTTGGTGGTGCAGTTGCTGATGGCGCTGCCCGAAAGCACCAGACCGATGGCAATCACCATGGGGCCCGTCACCACAGGCGGGAAGAAACGCATGATCTTTTCTGTGCCGAAAGCTTTGATGAGGCCGGCCATGATGAAATAGCACAGACCGGCGAAGAAGACACCCACACAGGCGTAGTCAAGAGCCAGCGTCTCGGTCATGCCTTGCTCCATACCCAACACCTTCACAGAGGCGTATCCGCCCAGGAAAGCGAACGAGGAGCCCAGGAATGCCGGCACCTGAAACTTGCTGACGCAGTGGAACACAAGGGTGCCGATGCCCGCAAAGAGCAGGGTGGAGCTCACGGAGAGGCCGGTCAGCACAGGCACCAGCACAGTGGCTCCGAACATGGCGAAAAGATGCTGGACGCCCAGGATGACGTACTTGGGGATGCCCAGCGTTTTGGCATCGGTGATGCCTTCTTTGTGAGTGATGTTCATAACGCTTTTTAGATTAGGTTATAAATTGTTGTTATGTGGAGTGATAAGTCAATCCTGTTGCTCCTTCTGTTGAGGTGCGCTGTAGCGGAAGACGTCCATAATCTGCGTCTCGACGATACCGACGATGAGCCAGTCCTGCATGCCCGAGGAGAGGGATTTCTGGAGCGTGGCAAGCGCGTCCTGGAGCGAAGTGCCCTGCACGAGCAACGTCTGGATGGCGCGCTTCTCCTTCTCGGTCTTCTCGTCGATGACGATGAAGGCCACACGGGCCTTGTACCACTTGTCGGCGGCGGCGTCTTCGGACTCTATGACCTCCGTGATGCGGGCCTTCTTGATGTCGGTCACTTCAAACTCGCCGCTGGAGAAGACGGCCACTTCCTTGGTGATGCGTTCCTCGGCCTCGGTGAAGGAGAGGGCGTCGACGACGTATTGCTCCGGAATCTTCTTGATGAGTCCGTTCTCCACAATCTTGTCGTACTTAACTTTTACTTCAAACAGTTCCATAGAAATATGATTTTTGTCTTTTTTTCTTTTCGGGATCGTGCTCACAGAACACACGCTCCATCGTGTAGGGATGATAGCCCGTGCAGAAGATGGTGGTGGAGAGCGTGAGCGGCGTGGGGGTGAAGTCCTGCACCTGGTCGGTCATGAGATGAAGGGCGCGCGTCTCTTCACTCAAAGCCTTCATGTCGCGCTCCTCGCATCCGGGATGGGAGGAGATGAAGTAGGGGATGAGCTGCTGGCGCAGACCGGCCTTGCGGCACTCGCTCTCGAACACGCTCCGGAAGCGGTAGAAGAGGCTGAAAGAGGGCTTACGCATGATTTCGAGCACGTGGTCCTCCGTGTGCTCCGGCGCCACCTTGAGACGGCCGGAGACGTGGTGTGTGATGAGGCGCGAGGTGTAGCGGCGCGCTTCGCTGTTGAGGCGCTCGTCCTTCCAGTCGTGCAGCAGCATGTCGTAGCGCACGCCGCTGCCGATGGTGCAATGCTTCACGCCGGGAAGAGCCGACACCGTTTCGTAGAGATCCGTCAGCGGCGCGTGATCGCCGTTGAGATTGGGGCATATCGCCGGATGGATGCACGAGGGGCGGGCGCACTTGCGGCAGGCGTTGAGATTCTTGCCGCCCATGCGGTACATGTTGGCCGAAGGGCCTCCGAGATCGCTCAGAGAACCTTTGAAATCAGGCATCTCCGTCACCTGACGCACTTCGCGCAGGATGCTCTCGCGGCTGCGCGAGGCAATGAATTTGCCCTGATGGGCCGAGATGGTGCAGAAGGCGCATCCGCCGAAGCAGCCCCTGTGGAGCGTCACCGAATGGCGTATCATGTCGTAGGCGGGAATGCGCTTGCCTTTGTATTTGGGATGGGGCAGACGCGTGTAGGGCAAATCGAACGAGGCGTCGATCTCCTCCGTCGTCATCGGGGGATAGGGCGGATTGACCACCACATCGTCCTGCACCAGCACGGAGGCCTCCATGCGGTTGCTCTCTTCCTCCACGTGGCGGAAGTTCTCGGCGTGCTTGCGAGGCTCGCGCAGGCATTCCTCATAGGGATGCAGCACGATGACGCCGTCGCCCTCGGGGCGCTCTCCCTCGCGGGCGAGATAAACCGTCTGGGGCACATCGAGGCAGGTCTTGCGGAAAGTCTCCGCCGTGCAATAGGCTTCGCCCGTCTCGTCGTAGCCGAGCGTCTCGTCGTATTCCTCCAAAGCCGCAGTAAGCCGGCGGACAATCTCGCGGGTGGCCTTCTCGCCCATGCCGTAGGTGATGGCGTCGGCGCCGGAAGTGACGAGGATGGAGGGCATGATGCGGTCCTTCCAGTAGTCGTAGTGGGCCACACGGCGCAAGGAGGCTTCGATGCCGCCCGCAATGACGGGTCTGTCGGGCCAAAGCGTCTTGAGAATCTGCGTATAGACCACCGTGGGGTATTCGGGTCTCAGATCGTGACG
>X369_Koala__coassemble_87_pt1 | contig 22765 bp, 17 predicted proteins | sample X369_Koala__metabat2_high_PE_008 | metagenome-assembled genome bin X369_Koala | reverse complement strand
GTGGGAGAGTAGGTAGCCGCCGTTTTTACACAAAGACCCTTTGAGAGCAATCTCGGAGGGTCTTTTGCGTTTAAGTGCTACGTGCTCTCCCACGGGTCCGTGGGCGAAGAGGGCCTTTAGAGGAAAGACTGAATGTCTTTCCGTGTCCGATGAGGGGAGCCATAACTCTTATGGCGACGGAGGGCTGTAGGTAGCCGCCGACTAATTGCCACAAAGCTCCCGATAATGACTGTTATTCGGGTAGTGCTTGAGAGCTTCTGCCGCCAACCTGCGTGTCAACTCTGCTTTCTGGAATTCCTTCGGTGCCAATTCGAGCAGATGAAGCGCCTTTTCGGCAATGGCGTCGTAGTAGGTGCCGCGCTTGGACTTGTGGCGCTCCCAATCTTCCTCTCTCAGATTCTGCGGACCCCACATCTCGAAGAAAGCGGGGAAATTGAATTCCGTCCCGATGTGCTGATGCTCCTTCGTCACAAAAAAGAGTATGGCGGAGTGGAGCGGCGACGGTGTCGTGAGTTTCATCTGAAGGAAGGCCAGCAGTTTCGTCCGAATCTCGTGAGACGGCATGTTGAGCACGTGCTCGCTCAAATAATGATAGATGGCCCATCCGCGTTTGAAGTTCTCCTCTGCGGAGAGGACGGGCTCTTCCGCCGGAAGGAGTCGGAGCATGTTTCTGACGCCGATGATCTGTGTCTCGAGTCGTCCTCCGGCTTGTGCGTAACCGACGATGACGGTCTTTGAGATGTTGAGCATCCAGCGGTTACGCAGTTCGGCATTTTTCTGCGAGGCGGTATTCTCGTTGCTGTCGTCATTGACAGAGGCGATGAGCAGTTTGCCCGCACCCATCATGGAGGAGAGCTGGATGCCCTGCAGCTTGACGGCAATCTCTTCTATGGTGTCCGGCAGACGTTCTGCCAGCACGATAATCAACGGAATCTGGCGTTCGATGCATTGCTGTATCACCCATTTCTCGAAGCCGGAGAGACATCCGCAGACCACACAGTCGTCCGTACGCAACGTGTCGAGCCAGCGCTTCAGCGCCGGGAAGATTTCGGTCGGGGCCCGATGGGAGCAGAGAAAGGCGGTCTTATCGCGTTCAAGCAACGCTTCGTTGCCGAAATAGTGCAGTTGTACCATGGTATTGATATATTAATAAGGTGTAAGAAACAAGGGTCTCAGTCCACGTCATCGGGCAGTTTAACCAGCATGCTGACGAGGAAGGTGACCAGGCAGCAGACGCATACCCAGATGAAGAAGTTCACCCATCCCAGTGTGTCGGCGAGATAGCCGGCCATCATGCCGGGCAACATCATGCCCAAAGCCTGGAAGGCGGTGCAGATGGAGAAGATGGCCGTGCTGAATTCGCCTCTGGAGAAATAGACCAGGAACAGCGAATAGGCGGCAAAGCCGAAGCCGTAGCCCAGCTGCTCGATAAACACGCAGGTGTCGATGATGGCCAGCGAGGAGGGCTGCATGTAGGCCAGATAGATGTAGACGGCGTCGGGCAGGGAGATGGCCAGAATCATGGGCCACCACCAGCGGCGGAGTCCGTGCTTGCTGACCAGCCATCCGGCAACGATGCCGCCCAGAAGCAGACCGAAGACGCCGAGTGTGCCGTAGGCGTAGCCGACGGAGACGGTCGACAGAGAGAGTCCGCCCTCTTCCAGAGAGCGCAGCATGAAGGGCTGTGCCATCTTGGCCAGCTGGGCTTCGGGCAGTCGGAAGAGCAGCATGAAGAGTATGGCGGCAACGACGCCTTTCTTGCTGAAAAAGACGCTGAGGATGTTGCCCTTGACGGCAGCTTCGGCCTTAGTCTTCTCGCTGTTGGGACGGGGAAGGGCTACGGTGTGCCACAGGGCCAGCAGGATCATGATGGCGCCCATCAGTCCGAGGGTGACGCTCCAGGCCAGGGGGACGTTGTAGCGACTCTCCAGATGACCCGCCAGAATCACCAGCACGCCCTGACAGAAGATGCTGCCGATGCGGTAGAAGGTGGAGCGCCATCCGACGTAGAGCGCCTGATCCTTCTCGCTGAGTCCGAGGATGTACATGCCGTCGGCGGCGATATCGTGTGTGGCCGAAGAGAATGCCATCAGCCAGAAAGCGGCCAAAGTGAGTCGCAGCCAGAGGTCGGTGTGCAGCGAGAGGGCGACAGCCGCCAGCGAGGCGCCGATGAGCAACTGCATGGCCAGTATCCACCAGCGCTCCGTGCGGAAACGGTCGACGATGGGGCTCCACAGCGGTTTGATGACCCAGGGCAGATAGAGCCATGAGGTGTAGAGGGCCAACTCGGTGTTGGACAGGCCGAGATTGGTGTACATAATCACCGAGAGGGTCATCACGGCCATATAAGGCAGTGCCTCTGCGAAGTAGAGTGAGGGAACCCAGCTTATTGGGGACATACTTGTGTTTCGTGTGTTTTGGCGTGCCATAGTATCCATACGATTAACCATGAAATGGGAGCTGTTAATGTGTCAAAAAGGAAAAAAGTCTGGAAACCCAGAACGGTGCAGAGCCAGCCCGAAGCCGCCATCGGCACGAGCATCGAGGCGGAAACGAGCGGGATGTAGAGCAGGTTGATGGTGTTGCGGTGACGCTCGCCCGAGATGCTTTTGACGGCGCCGTGACAGGCGTTGAGTCCGAGGCCGAAGAGCAGCTGCGCCTGGAAGGTTGCGATGCAGAGCCCCATCAGGCTGTGCGGCTTCTCGACGGTCATGATGAAATAGACCAGCGGCGAGAGTCCCAGCACGAGGGTCAGCGGGCGGAAGAGTTTGCTCTCGGGCACTCTGGCATTGCGCAGCAGCCAGCGTCCGCCGGAGATGCCGATCCAGAAGGCAATGACGCCGACGGTGCCCTGTGCAAACCCTATCTCCTGCAGCGTGCAGCCCAGTCCGCCTCCGTCGCTGTGGGTCAGAAGGAAGATGGCGCGCGTGAAGAACATCAGGCTCTGGGGCAGGAGGATGAGCACGACGGTCAGCACGTGTTTCCACCAGAGCGGTTGTGCCTCGATGCGGGCGATGACCTGCATCTCGGCCTTGAACGAGCCGCTCACGGTGTTGCTGCGGAAACTGCTCTTCACGTGGGTGGAGCGGAGCGTGAACGTGTGCCAGAGCATGAACAGCAGCATGATGCCGGCGGCGGCGTAGCAGCCCATCGACCAGGAGAGCATGGGGGAGTGCTGACGGAAGTAGATTTGCAGCACGCCCACGGCCATAATCATCATGCCGTAAGTCATGATGACGGCCATCTGCGAGGCCAGCATTTTGGGTCCGTTGTAGAAGCGCTGCAGGCGCGGGCGCAACATCCTTTCATAATAGAGGTGCGAGGTCAGTTCGTGTCCGGCGGAGAGCAGTGAGACGAGCATCAGGGTGGCGAAGGTCCATTCGAGGCTGTGCTGCAGGGCAAAAGCCAGTGCGGCCAGCGACAGCGCCAGGAAAAACTCCAGCAGGAGCAGCGTGCGGCGGTAGTGTCCGGCGCGGAAGACGTAAGACCTCATCCACGACTTCGACACCCAGGGCAGAAACAGCAGGGCCGCCAGCAGCGTGGCGACGGCGGGACTCACTCCCATTTGCAGGAACATCAGCAAGGCCACGAAGGTGGTCATTGCCGAAGGTATTTCCTCAGCGGCAAAGAGAGTAAAAATCCACTTCACGTCTTCCCGTAACGCGAACAGTTAATAGGAGCGGGCGATGAGCACGCGGGCTTTGGCGGGCTTGCCGCTCACCATGTCGGTGCCGGGTGTCTGCTCCACGCCGAAGGGCACGCAGCGGATGGTGGCCTGTGTCTCCTCCTTGATGCGGGCCTCGGTCTCGGCGGTGCCGTCCCAGTGGCAGAGGAAGAAGCCGCCGTCCTTGATGCGCTCCTTGAACTCCTCGTAGTTGTCGCACTCGTAGATGCGTCCGTCGCGCCACTTGCGGGCCTTCTCGAAGATGTTCTTCTGGATGTCATCGAGCAGCGCCTTGGTCCTTTGGGCCAGTCCCTCGAGGGGCTGGTTTTCCTTCTCCAGCGTGTCGCGGCGCATCACTTCCACCACGCCCTGCTCCAGGTCGCGGGCACCCAAGACGATGCGCACGGGAACGCCCTTGAGTTCGTAGTCGGCGAACTTGAAGCCGGGACGCTTGTTGTCGGCGTTGTCGTATTTCACGGAGATGCCCAGAGCCTTGAGTTCCTTCATCAGCGCCTCGGCCTTTTCGTCGATGGCGGGCAGCTGGTCGGGCTTGGCGATGGGGATGATGACGACCTGCGTGGGCGCCAATGCGGGCGGCAGCACGAGGCCGTTGTCGTCGGAGTGGGTCATGATGAGGGCGCCCATCAGTCGGGTGGACACGCCCCACGAAGTGGCCCAGGCGTATTCCGTCTGGTTGTCTTTGTTGAGGAACTGCACCTCGAAGGCCTTGCCGAAGTTCTGACCCAGGAAGTGACTCGTGCCGCTTTGCAGCGCTTTGCCGTCCTGCATCATGGCCTCGATGGTGTAGGTGTCCAGCGCGCCGGCGAAACGCTCCGTCTCGCTCTTGACGCCCTGAATGACGGGCACGGCCATGTATTCTTCCGCAAATTTGGCGTAAACCTTCAGCATCATCTGGGCGCGAGCCTCAGCCTCTTCTCTGGTGGCGTGGGCGGTGTGGCCCTCCTGCCAAAGGAATTCGGAAGTGCGCAGGAACAGACGCGTGCGCATCTCCCAGCGCATCACGTTGCACCACTGGTTGACCAGCAGGGGCAGGTCGCGGTAGGAGTGTATCCAGTTCTTGAAGGTGTTCCAGATGATGGTCTCGGAGGTCGGACGGATGATGAGCTCCTCCTCCAGTTTGGCGGCGGGATCGACCACCACACCGTCGTGTGTGTCGTTGGTCTTGAGGCGGTAGTGTGTCACCACGGCGCACTCCTTGGCGAAACCCTCCACGTGTTCGGCCTCCTTCGAGAGGAAGCTTTTGGGGATGAGCAGGGGGAAGTAGGCGTTTTGCACGCCGGTCTCCTTGAACATGTCGTCCAGGGCGCGCTGCATCTTCTCCCAGATGGCGTAGCCGTAGGGTTTGATGACCATGCAGCCGCGCACGTCGCTCTGCTCTGCCAGGTCGGCTTTCACCACCAGTTCGTTATACCATTTTGAATAATCTTCGCTGCGTTTTGTGAGGAAATCCAGTTCCTTTGCCATTTTTCTTTTATGTTTTTTGTTTATCGCGTGCAAAGTTACGAAAAATCCCGAAAATGTCGTATCTTTGTACCCCGAAATGTTGAAGAGTGTACAGAAATTCGTCCGCGGAGCGCTCATTCTCTTTTTTGTGAGCAGCATTCTGGCCGTGGTGGCCTACCGTTGGGTTCCGGTTTACGTGACGCCGCTGATGGTGATTCGTTGCGTGCAGCAGGTCTCGCGCGGGGAGAAGATCCGCCTGCGCCATCACTGGGTGCCGATGGACGAGGGGATGTCGCTCTACATGCCCATTGCCGTGATGGCCAGCGAGGACCAGCTTTTTCTCAACCACAGGGGCTTCGACTTCAAGCAGATTGGCAGCGCCGTGAAGGAGCGCCGTGAGGGCAAGCGCAGCCGCGGCGCGAGCACCATTTCGCAGCAGACGGCGAAGAACGTCTTCCTTTGGCCGGCCCATTCGTGGCTGCGCAAGGGGCTGGAGGTGTATTTCACCTGCCTGATTGAAATTTTTTGGGACAAGCACCGCATCATGGAGGTCTATCTCAACAGCATCGAGATGGGCGACGGTATCTACGGGGCCGACGCGGTCGCATGGCAGCACTTTTCGAGGCCTGCAAAAGACTTATCCAGAGCCAATTGCGCCTTGATTGCCGCCACGCTGCCCAACCCCCTGAAGATGTCCTCCGCAGCCCCTTCAGCCTACGTGCTGCGGCGCCAGAGTTGGATCATGAACCAAATGCGACACATCGACATTTTTCCGTCGAAATAGTCATTTTTTGCATTTTAACGCTGTTAAATAGATTTTTTTTTGTACCTTTGCCGCGTAAAACAGCATTATAAGGCATGTTAGAACCCTTTTTCCGTACTCATGAGTACCTTGTAGAGCGCGTCAGCGCCCCGGTGCGCCGTCAGCTTATTGATGAAATTAACTGGAACGACCGCCTTATCGGCATTTTGGGTTTCAGAGGTGTAGGTAAGACCGCGTTGTTGCTCCAATACGCTCGGGAGAACTTCTCTCTGAGGGAGCGCAAGTGCCTCTACATCAACATGAACAATTTCTTCTTCCAGAACAACGATCTGGTGGAATTCGCTGCAGAGTTCCTCAAGAGCGGCGGCCACACGCTGCTCATCGACCAGGTCTACAAGCAGACGGGCTGGAGCCACATGCTGCGCGAGATCTACGAGCGCTTTCCCAAGCTTCACGTGGTTTTCGCCGGCAGCAGCGTGATGCCGCTGGACAAGGCGAATCCCGAGCTCGACGGGCTGGTTAAGTGCTACACGCTCAAGGGCTTCTCCCTGCGTGAGTATCTCAACCTGAAGGTGGGCCTCGACCTCAAGTCCTACAACATCCGTGAGATTCAGAACCGCCACGAGCGCATCGCCCAGGAGATCATGGAGCAGGTGAACCCGCTGGAGCACATCCGCGGTTATCTGCACCACGGCTACTATCCCTTCTTCCTGGAGCAGGGCAACTTCACCGAGCGTCTGCACCGTATGATGAACCTGATGATCGAGGTGGACATCCTGCACCTCAACCAGATAGAGCTCAAGTATCTCGACCGCCTCAAGAAGCTGTTCTACATTCTGGCCACCGGCGACACCGGCGCGCCCAATGTCTCGCAGCTGGCTGTTGACGTGAGCACTTCGCGCGCCACGGTGATGAACTACATCAAATTCCTCACCGACGCAGGCCTCCTGAACCTCATCTACCGCAAGGGCGAGGACTTCCCCAAGAAGCCGGCCCGCACGCTCCTGAGCAACACCAACCTGATGTACGCCGTCTGCGGCGGCAAGCCCGACACGCAGATCCTCATCGAGACCTTCTTCCAGAATGCCCTCTGGGGCCTCTACGACGTGAAGGCCGGCGACCGTTCGTGCACCTTCCTCGTGGACGACGACCAGCGTTTCCGCGTCGTGGCCGAAGAGCCCCGTCGCCGCGCCTCCGAGGTGATCTACGTGCGCAGCGACATCGAGACGGGCCGCGACCAGGAGATACCTCTCTGGCTCTACGGCTTCCTCTATTGATTTTCAAAGACAAGACACAATAAATTTCACTCAAACAAAACAATGGCAAAAGAAAAGAAATTTGCGACTTGGGACGGTAACACCTGCGCCGGACATGTGGCCTACATGTTTTCCGAGGTAGCTGCTATCTATCCCATCACTCCCTCTTCGCCCATGGCCGAGCACGTGGACGAGTGGGCCGCTCAGGGCCGTAAGAATCTCTTCGGCGACACCGTAATGGTACAGGAAATGCAGAGCGAGGCCGGCGCCGCCGGTGCCGTCCACGGTTCGTTGCAGGCCGGTGCCCTCACCAGCACCTTCACCGCCTCTCAGGGCCTGCTGCTGATGATCCCCAATATGTACAAGATTGCCGGTGAACTGCTCCCCAGCGTCTTCCACGTGAGTGCCCGTACGGTGGCTTCCCACAGCCTCTGTATCTTCGGCGACCACGGCGACGTGATGGCTTGCCGTCAGACCGGTTTCGCCATGCTGGCCGAGGGCAGCGTGCAGGAGGTGATGGACCTCTCCGCCGTGGCTCATCTGTCGGCTCTTGAGGCCCGCGTGCCTTTCATCAATTTCTTCGATGGATTCCGCACTTCTCACGAGTATCAGAAGGTGGAGCTGCTGGAGGAGGACGACGTGCGCGACCTGGTCAACCAGAAGGCGCTGAGCGAGTTCCGTGCCCGCGCTCTTTCTCCCGAGCATCCTCAGGCCAAGGGTATGGCCGAGAACCCCGAGACCTTCTTCGCCCATCGCGAGAGCTGCAACCGCTACTACGACGCCGTGCCCGGCATCGTGGAGAAGTATATGAAGGCCATCTCTGAGCGCACCGGCCGCGAATACAAGCTCTTCTCCTACTACGGCGCCAAGGACGCCGAGGAGGTGATTATCCTCATGGGTTCCGCCACCGAGGCCGCCCGCGAGGCCATCGACTACGCCGCCACTCAGGGCAAGAAATACGGTATGGTGTCCGTTCACCTCTACCGTCCCTTCAGCGTGAAGCACCTCATGGAGGTGATGCCCAAGAGCTGCAAGCGCATCGCCGTGCTCGACCGCACCAAGGAGCCCGGCAGCAACGGCGAGCCTCTGTTGCTCGACGTCAAGGACGCCTTCTACGGTCAGGCCAATGCCCCGCTCATCGTAGGCGGCCGCTACGGTCTGGGTTCTGCCGACGTGACCCCCACCATGATTCTCGGCGTGTATGAGAACCTCGAGCTTCCTCAGCCCAAGGATCGCTTCACCGTGGGCATCGTGGACGACCTCACCATGACCTCTCTCCCCGCCAAGGAGGAGATGGCTCTGGGCGGCGAGGGCATCTTCGAGGCCAAGTTCTTCGGTCTGGGTGCCGACGGCACTGTGGGCGCCAACAAGAACTCCGTGAAGATCATCGGCGACAACACCGACAAATACTGCCAGGCTTACTTCAGCTACGACTCCAAGAAGTCGGGCGGCTTCACCTGCTCTCACCTGCGTTTCGGCGACACGCCCATCCGCTCCACCTATCAGATCAAGACCCCCAACTTCGTGGCTTGCCACGTGCAGGCTTATCTGCGTATGTACGACGTCACCAGAGGTCTGCGCGAGGGCGGTCAGTTCCTGCTGAACACCATCTTCGAGGGTGAGGAGCTCGTACACTTCATCCCCAACAGCGTGAAGAAGTACTTCGCCGAGAAGAACATCACCGTATATTATATCAACGCCACCAAGATCGCTCAGGAGATCGGTCTGGGCAACCGCACGAACACCATCCTGCAGTCGGCCTTCTTCCGCATCACCGGCGTGATCCCCGTGGAGCTCGCCGTGGAGCAGATGAAGAAAGCCATCGTGAAGAGCTACGGCAAGAAGGGTGAGGACGTGGTCAACATGAACTTTGCTGCCGTCGATCGCGGCGGTGAGTACAAGACGCTGGCCGTGGATCCCGCCTGGAAGAATCTTCCCGACGACGAGGCCGTCGTGCGCGAAGAGCCCGCTTACATCACCAACCTCGTGCGCGTCATCAACGCTCAGAACGGTGCCGACCTCCCCGTCAGCGCCTACAAGGGCATCGAGGACGGCGCTTGGGAGCAGGGCACTGCCGCCTACGAGAAGCGCGGTGTGGCCGCTTTCGTTCCCGAGTGGACGCCCGACAACTGTATCCAGTGTAACAAGTGTGCCTTCGTCTGCCCCCACGCCTGCATCCGTCCCATCGTGCTCGACGCACAGGAGAAGGCCGGCTTCGAGGGCGAGACTATCGAGATGAAGGCTCCCGCCGCCATGAAGGGTATGTTCTTCCACATGGCCATCAGCCAGAAGGACTGTCTGGGTTGCGGCAACTGTGCCGACGTCTGCCCCGGCAATCCCAAGCTGGGCAAGGCCCTCGCCATGAAGGCTTACGACGACTCCAGCGAGAAGGCCGACAAGATGGCCGCCCTGTGGAAGTACTGCACCGAGAAGGTGGCTTCCAAGCAGGACCTCGTGGACATCACGCAGAGCCCCAAGAACAGCCAGTTCGCACAGCCTCTCTTCGAGTTCAGCGGTGCCTGCTCCGGCTGCGGCGAGACGCCCTATGTGAAGCTCATCAGCCAGCTCTTCGGCGACCGCGAGATGGTGGCCAACGCCACGGGCTGCTCTTCGATCTATTCCGGCTCCATTCCTTCGACGCCCTACACCAAGAACGCCAAGGGTCAGGGTCCCGCATGGAGCAACAGCCTCTTCGAGGACTTCTGCGAATACGGCATGGGCATGGTGCTCGCCACCAAGAAGCTGAAGGCCCGCATCCAGATGCTGCTTGAGGAGCTCATCGCCGGCGACAAGGCTTCTGCCGAATACAAGGCCGCTGCACAGCAGTGGATCGAGCAGCAGGGCGACGCCCAGGGCAGCAAGGTGGCTGCCGCAGCGCTCAAGCCCTTCATCGCCGAGGCTGCCAAGGCCGGCTGTCCCGCCAGCCAGCAGCTGCAGGAGCTGTCTCACTATCTGGTGAAGCGCTCCCAGTGGATCATCGGCGGCGACGGCGCCTCCTACGATATCGGTTACGGCGGTCTCGACCACGTCATCGGCTCGGGTGAGGATCTCAACGTCTTCGTCATCGACACCGAGGTTTACTCCAACACCGGCGGTCAGGCTTCCAAGGCTACGCCCATCGGTGCCATCGCCCAGTTTGCCGCCAACGGCAAGCGTGTGGGCAAGAAGGATCTCGGCCTGATGCAGGCCACCTACGGCAACGTCTATGTGGCTCAGGTGGCTATGGGTGCCGACCAGAGCCAGTGTCTGAAGGCCTTCAAGGAGGCTGAGGCTTGGCACGGTCCTTCGCTCGTCATCGCCTACGCTCCCTGTATCAACCACGGCCTGAAGGCCAAGGGCGGCATGGGCAAGAGCCAGGCCGAGGAGGCCAAGGCCGTTGAGTGCGGCTACTGGCAGCTGTGGCGCTACAATCCCGCTCTGGCCGAAGAGGGCAAGAACCCCTTCACGCTCGACTCCAAGGAGCCCCAGTGGGACAAGTTCCAGGACTTCCTCGAGGGTGAGGTTCGCTTCCTCTCTCTGAAGAAGGCTGCGCCCCAGGAGGCTCAGGAGCTCTACGACGGCTGTAAGGCTGCCGCCCAGCGTCGCTACCAGAGCTACATCCGCAAGACTCAGGAGGACTGGAGCAAGTAAGGCTCCGGCTTCTTCCCGCCAATATGAAATGCTGCCGTTCCCCCCGTGGAGCGGCAGCGTTGTTTTTGTTTGCGTGAAAAATGCTCACGCAAAAAGCCCCGCCGGATTGTCCGGCAGGACCTTTACTTCTTACATCAGCCCTCATGAAGCTACGCTCCATAGACATCCTACTCGGCTCAGCAAAGTCGGAACAAGCTCCACTCTGCATTCGCCTCGGGCGGATGTTCAGCCCTCTAACCTCTAACCTCTAACCTCTTACTTCTCTTCTTATTGACGTTGATCGGCGTAGACTGGGGGAAGGCGATGCTGTAGGCCTTGTCGAGGGGCCCCGATTGTTTTTTTGCGAAAAAACGGCGCAGAAAAGTTGCTGGTAAAAGAAAATTTTGTATTTTTGAGGCTGAATAGCGTGCGTATGCGCGAAAAAGAGGTGAAAAACGACCTCTGCGCAGAAAGATTGCGCAGTTGACATTTATCTTTGCGGCGAAACAAAAACAGACAACACGATATGATAACAGGCGAGATAAAGAACAGGATTGACCAGATTTGGGACACCTTCTTCGTGGCCGGCATCACCAACCCCATCACCGTCTTGGAGCAGATGACCTATATCTTCTTCATGAAGATGCTCGACGACAAGCAGCTGCAGGAGGAGGAGAACGCCCGCGACTGGGACGCCGAGGTGAAGAACCCCACCTTCCCCGACGGACAGCTGTGGGTGAACCCCGAGGCCGTCAGCGATGAGGAGAAGAAAGGCATTCCCTACGAGAACCTGCGCTGGCATGTGTTCAAGAACTTCGGCTCGGACAACATGTTCCGCCTCGTGCGCCAGAGCGTCTTCGAGTTCATCAAGCATATCGGCACCGGAGAGGAGAGTGCCTACAGCCGCTACATGAAGTCGGCCATCTTCCTCATCCCCAACGCCCGCACGCTCTCCAAGATTGTGGACGGCGTCGATGCCCTCGACATGAACAACCGCGATGCGATGGGCGACGTCTACGAGTACATCCTGGGCAAGATGGCTGCTTCTGGCACCAACGGCCAGTTTCGCACGCCTCGCCACATCATCCGCATGATTGTGGAGATGATGGACCCCAAGCCTCAGGACTACATCTGCGACCCCGCTATGGGCAGCGCGGGCTTCCTGGTGGAGGCCGTGAAGTATATCAAGGAGCGCTACCATGAGGAGTTCTTCGTCAGCGAGCGTATGGACCACATCAAGACGAGCCTGATCAACGGCTTCGACACCGACCAGACCATGCTGCGCATCGGCGCCATGAACCTCTTGCTGCACGACATCTCCAGCCCCAACCTCGCCTGGCGCGACTCCCTCTCGGAGCAGAACGAGGACAAGTCGTGCTACACGCTCGTGATGGCCAATCCGCCTTTTGCCGGCAGCCTGGACAAGGGCAACATCAACAAGAACATCCTGGCCTACGCCAACACCACCAAGACGGAGCTCCTGTTCCTCATCCAGTTTGTGCGCTCTCTGGAGGTTGGCGGCCGCTGTGCCAGCATCGTGCCCGACGGCGTCCTCTTCGGCACCAGCAAGGCGCACATCGCCATCCGTCAGGAGATTGTGGACCGTCAGCAGCTGCGTGCCGTCATCTCGATGCCGAGCGGCGTCTTCAAGCCTTATGCCGGCGTCAGCACGGCGGTGCTCGTCTTCACCAAGACGAACTCGGGCGGCACGGACCGGGTGTGGTTTTACGACATGAAGGCCGACGGCTTCAGCCTCGACGACAAGCGCAGCCCCATCGGCGACAACGACATCCCCGATGTCATCTCCCGCTTCCACAACCTCAAGGCGGAGGCGTCGCGCAGCCGCAAGGAGCAGAGCTTCTTTGTCCCTGTGGAGGAGATTCGCCAGAACAACTACGACCTCTCCATCAACAAGTATAAGGAGATTGAGCGTGAGAAGGTGGAGTACGAGCCTGTTCAGGACATTCTTACCCGCCTGGAGAAGACCGAGAGCGACTACCTCAAAGGCTATAGCGAACTGTATAAAATGCTGGAATCATGACCCAAAAGAACGAAATGCAAGAACTATCAGCCCGATTGACGGAACGCTTTGGCGATGGTTGGTCGTACCCGTCCATGAAGAATATTAGGCAATTCTACCTGACATATTCAAAAAGGCTAAACACCGTTTATCCAATTGACACGGAAAAGGCTAAACAGCGTTTAGCCAATTCGGGACCCGGGAACGATATTGCAGATTTCGTCCACAGTGCAGACGAAATTGAAATTTGATGAAGCCAACGACAACGCATGAGGAAAGGTTGGGATTATAAGAAACTGGGGGAAGTTTGCGGAATTCAATATGGATTTGCCTTTGATTCATCTTTCTTTTGCGAAGATGACAATTATCCGCAATTGATAAGAATAAGGGATGTTGTTCGAGGCTATTCCGAAACGTATTACAAAGGAGCTGTTCCGGAAGGATATTATATTGAAAAGGGAGACCTCCTAATAGGAATGGATGGCGAATTTAATATCGCACCTTGGAAATCCGAAAAGGCTTTGTTAAATCAACGAGTGTGCAAAATATATGCCTCTGATAATACCATGTTGGACAGGTTTATTTATTATCAGATGCAGATTATTTTAAAACACATAGAAGATGAAACGCCATTCGTAACAGTAAAACATCTATCAGCCAAAAGACTTAATAGCGTAGAGCTCCCCGTCCCGTCTTTAGCGGAGCAACAATCCATCGTCTCTGAGCTGGACAAAATCAACGAGCTGATCAGCCTGAAGAAAGCCCAGCTGAGCGACCTCGACACTTTGGCGCAAAGCATCTTCTACGAAATGTTTGGCGACCCCATTGAGAATGAAAAAGGATGGGAAGTGAAGCCACTGAGTGAGAATGTTCATGAGATGTTTTTAGGGCCATTTGGAAGTGCGTTGAAAGTGGATTCATATGTTGATAGAGAGAATGCCTATTGCATGGTTTATGAGCAAAAGCATGCAATACAGGCAAGATTAGACCTAGATACTCATTATATAAACGAAGAAAAATATAATTCTCTAAAGCGTTTTGAAGTTAAAGCAGGAGATTTCATAATGAGCTGTAGAGGCACTATTGGTAGAATATATCAGCTGCCTCCAAATGCGCCAAAGGGTATTATACATCCTTCGTTAATGAAAATCCGAATAAAAACAGAATCATACTCACCAACCTTTTTCCAATTTATGTTGGTAAAAATTGTGGCAAATGAAGGCACCAACGGTAATTGTGTACAGATGGCAATTACCGCAAAGGAACTTGGGAAGAAGCTCATCCCTCTTCCCCCTCTTTCCCTCCAGCAATCCTTTGCCCGGAAGATAGAAGCCATCGAGCAGCAGAAGACGCAAATCACCGCCACCATAAAAGACCTCGAGACCCTGCTCGCCTCACGCATGCAATACTGGTTCGACTAACACCCCACACCCACCATGAATAACTTCGACTTCGTTCAACAGCTGGCCGCACAGACGCCCTTGCTCGCCCCGCTCCACGACTACTGCAGCCGGGCCGAGATGTTTCAGCGCAGCTTCCCCGAGGAGTCTGCCGCCAACGCACGCAAGGCGCTGGAATGGTTGGTGAAAAACCACCTGTCGATGGCCTCCGTCACACTGGAGACGCACGAGAGCCTCAACGACATGCTGCGGCGCCCCACGATGGACGCCTTCATCGACGGCGACTGGCAGTTTCAGCGCGACATATACCTCATCAAGAAGTTCGGCAATTACGCCGCCCACGTCGGCCCGCAGGCGCTGCGCCCCAACGACGCCTTCATCTGTCTGCGCGCCCTCTTCTACGTGGTCAACGGATTCCTCTTCCGCTGGCGCTTCATCGACGCCGTGAGGCCCTTCGATGCCACACAGGTGCCCCGACAGCCCGCTCCCCTGCAGACCATCGACCGCACGGAGCCGCAGGTGGCGGAGGGCTTCTCCCGCTGTGTGCCCCGCGAAGCCGTAGAGCATCCCGTCAAGCCGGCGGAGACGCCACGCGAGTCGCTCGCCAGCGAAGCCGTCACCCGCAGGTGTCTCATCGACTACATGCTCAACGAGGCCGGATGGGACATCCTCACCGTCAGGGGCGACACGCAGGGCGGCAAGGCCTGCATCGAGGTGGAGGTGGACGGCATGCCCACCGCAAGCGGCAAAGGCTATTGCGACTACGTGCTCTTCAGCAAGGGCGGCAAGCCTCTGGCCGTCATCGAGGCCAAGAGCACAGTGCAGAGTGTCGGCAAAGGCCGCGAGCAGGCCATCCTCTACGCCGACTGCCTGGAGCGGAAATACGGCGTGCGCCCCGTCATCTACTACACCAACGGCTACGTCACCAAGGTCATCGACGGCATGGGCTATCCCGACCGCGAGGTGATCTCGTTTCACAGCCACGACGACCTGGAATACATCATGCAGAAGCGGGGCCGGGCAGACATCAGGGACCTGACCATCGACGAGAGCATCACCGACCGCCCCTATCAGAAGACGGCCATCAAGAGCCTCGTGGAGTGGCTCAACATGAAGCACCGACGGGGCCTGCTGGTGCTCGCCACCGGCACGGGCAAGACGCGCGTGAGCATCTCGCTCTGCAAGCTGCTGTCCCGTAACAACTGGGTGAAGAACGTGCTCTTCCTGGCCGACCGCACGGAGCTGGTGAAGCAGGCCAGAGGCAACTTCGAGAAGCTGCTGCCCAGCGAGTCGATGGCCTCGCTCTCCGACGACGACGTGCCCGACCTCAACGCCCGCTTCGTCTTCTCCACCTATCAGACGATGATCAACTACATCAACGAGTTTGACGCCAAGTTCAGCATCGGCCACTTCGACCTCATCATCATCGACGAAGCCCATCGCTCGGTGTTCGGCAAATACGGCGCCATCTTCCAGTATTTCGACGCGCTGCTGATAGGCCTCACCGCCACGCCGCGCGACGAGATAGACAGGAGCACCTTCCGCCTCCTGGAGCTGGAGGACGAGCCCAACTTCGAGTACACCTTCGAGGAAGCTGTCGCCGACGGCTATCTGGTCAAATACAAGGCCAGGCTCCACAACTCGAAGATGATCAACAACGGCATCCGCTACGACGACCTCTCTCCCGAGCAGCGCGAGGAGCTGGAGCAGGTCTGGACCTACGAGAAGATGCTGCAGGGCATGGACCCCAACGCGGACTATCATCGCGACATCGAGGGAGGCGAGATCTTCCGCTATCTCATCAACGACGACACCATCGACAACGTGCTGACGGAGCTGATGGACAACGGCCTGAAGATTCACAGCGGCGAAGACATCGGCAAGACCATTATCTTCGCCTACAACCACCGCCACGCCGAGCGCATCGTGGAGCGCTTCCATGAGCTCTATCCCCATCGGGGCGCCGACTACTGCCAGCTGATCGACAACCAGGTGAAGTATCACGACGCGCTGATTGCCCGCTTCAAGGTGGCCGACAGCATGCCCCAGATTGCCGTCAGTGTGGATATGCTCGACACGGGCATCGATGTGCCCGAAGTCCTGAACCTCGTCTTCTTCAAAGTGGTGAAGTCGAAGATCAAGTTCGAGCAGATGATAGGGCGGGGCACCCGTCTTTGCCCCAACCTCTTCGGCGAGGGAAAAGACAAGGAGCTCTTCTATATCTTCGACTGGTGCGGCAACTTCGACTATTTCTCGAAGCATCCCGAGGGCATTGACGCCTCTGTCGGCAAGTCGCTGACGGAGCGGCTCTTCGCCCTGCGTCTGGACATCGCCAGGGAGCTGCAGAGCGCAGAGCATCAGGAGCAGGTCTTCGACCGCAAGATGCACGACGAGCTGAAGACGCTGCTCCACAGCCAGGTCAACGCCATCGTGAAGGAGCGCAAGGACGCCCGCCCCTATTGGCACGCCATAGAGCCGTTTCGCGACAAGGAAAGATGGACCTGCCTCTCCGAGGTGGATGTGCAGCGCCTGAAGGAGATCGGGCGCCTCATCCCGCAAGACGACGATGAGGAGTCGGCCAAGAAGTTCGACGTCGTGATGCTCCATCTTCAATTAGCTCTCGTTGATACAACGGTGCGTGCGGGGCAGTTCCGGCAGGTGGTGGCCAACATCGGCGCCCTGCTGGAGAAGAAGGGCACACTACCCGCCGTGATGAGGCACATCGCCACCGTCCGCGCCGTGCAGCAGCCGCAGTTCTGGGAGAACGAATCGCTGGACAGCCTGGAGCGCGTGCGCAAGGAGCTGCGCGACCTCATCAAGCTGCTGGAGGAGGGCCGCAAGAAGGAGAAGTTCGTCATCGACATCGAAGACAGCTACGACACCGTGGAGGCCGGCGACGACCTCATCGTCAGCACCAGCTACAAGCAGCGCGTGGTGGACTATCTCGCACAAAACACGGGCAACCCAACCCTGCAGAAGATACAGCGTTTCGAGCAGCTGACGGCGGAGGACATCCGCGAGCTGGAGCGCATCTTCTTCAATGAGCTCGGCACCCGCGAGGACTTCGACAGGCTGGCGGAGGGCCATCCCTACAAGACGAATGTGGCGGCCTTCATCCGCGTGATCAACGGCATCGACCGCAAGCAGGCGCTGGCGCTCTACCGCAGTTTCATCGACGACAACAACCTGACCTCCGAGCAGGAACGCTATCTGAAGAACATCCTCGACTACGTCAGCGTCAACGGCGACATCGAGACGCGCAACTTCATGGACTATCCGCTGAATGCCCTCAACTGGCGCCTCACCTTCGGCGACCACTTCGTGCAGCTCAAGAGCTACGTGCAGCGCCTCCACAGCGTTATCCTGGCCACCGCCTGACATCATCCCACTAAAAGCCCGACCCGCCATGCCTGCCAACAAGAATGCCCTGATACGCTACAAGACCATCGACAACTGTCTGCGCAACCGCTACCGCCGCTGGACGCTGGACGATCTGGTGGACGCCTGCTGCGAGGCGCTCTACGACATGGAGGGCATCCGCAAGGGTGTCTCCGTGCGCACCGTGCAGGCCGACATCCAGATGATGCGCTCCGACAAGCTGGGCTACAATGCGCCCATCGAGGTCTACGACCACAAATACTACCGCTACGCCGACCGGCGCTACTCCATCATGAACATGCCCATGTCGCAAAACGACTACGACGTGATGCAGGAGGCGGTGGACATGTTGCGCCAGCTGGAGGGCTTCGACCAGTTTGCCGAGATGGCGGATGTCGTCAGCCGTCTGCAGGACAAGCTGGCCATCAGCCGCAACAACCGCAGGCCCATCATCCATTTCGACAGCGTGCCCAATTTGGTGGGGCTGCGTCTGCTCAATCCTCTTTATAACTACATCGCCCACCGGCAGACGCTGCGCATCATGTATCAGTCGTTCAGCGCGAGCGAACCCACGGAGTATGTCCTGTGTCCGTATCTGCTGAAGGAGTTCCGCAACCGATGGTTTCTCTTCGGCTCCCGTGCCGACGACCTGATGCTCTACAATCTGGCGCTCGACCGCATCAAGAGTGTGGAGCCCTGCGATGTGCCTTTCAGGGACAATCCCGACTTCGACCCGGTGCATTTCTTCGACGACGTGATCGGGGTGAGCAAGAGTGTACACAACACGCCGCGCACCGTTAAGTTTTGGGCCAATGCCGAGCAGAGCAAATACATCCGGACCAAGCCCCTGCACCCCTCGCAGCGTCTGCTCCGCGAGGAGGCGGACGGCAGCTGTGTGTTTGCCATCGATGTGGTGCTGAATTTCGAGATGTATTCCGTCTTCCTCTCCTACGGCCCCGGCCTCCGCATCACCTATCCGCGCAATGCCGTGAAGTTTATGCGCGAGAGGCTCCAGGCAACGCTGAAGCTCTACGATGAGGAGCAGTGAGCCTTGGCAATAAAAAGGGAACGGGAGGCTCCACTTTCGTGGTACACCCCCCGCATCTTTATTAAAGTGAAAAGTGTGCAGGCGGCAAGGTCGAATTGCTCATCATCCCCTTACCTGGTAAGGTCATGCCACCGTTCCGCACATCGTGGCTCTACCTGCACAACCTTTCACGCCACAAAAATACAAACTTTCTGCGCAATCTTTCTGCGCAGTTGAGAAAAAGATACTTTTTTTCATAATTTTTTCTCCTCTGCGCAAAAAGGGTTCGTACTTATTACGTACCTTTGCGCCATCACCAGAGAATGGTGTGGGGCTTACAGAGGACCGTGTCAGCACATATCGGCCGGTATGTAGGAACTGTAAGGCGAGGGCGTCCTATGTGCAGGCAACGCCTTTTCAGCCCTCTTTTGTCTGAGGCTGCCGCAATTGGAGCGGCGAGGTGCAGACAACGGAGGGCTTTTTATTGCCACAAAAAAAAGATTCACCTCGCCGGTTTCGCTTGCCGTTTCAAACGGGGCTTCTTGGCGAGATGAATCTCCCGGGAAATCGCTCCAATGTTGGGTTAGATACTCCTCCTTATGGGCGGCGACAGCCCGGATGAATTCGACCGGAACACAAAAAAATGACAGAAGGAGACGAAGGATTCGAACCTCTACTCGTGCTTTCGCAGCCGCCTTTACCTGTATCGCGGATCTGTCTCGCTTCTGTCACGCGCAGCTTATGTCATTCGTCTTTGCGATGCAGTTCCACCACCTTGCCCAAGTGGAAAACCGCCTGCCAAAAACAGAACTTACCGTCGGGGGTGAAGTCCGGCTTGCCGTCTTCCGTGATGTTGAAGCGCGTCTTGCCCTTCTCCATCTCCGCTATCTCTGCCGTGATGTCCGTCACCTCCACGATGGCGGTGTCGCGCTTTTTGTTGTAGCCGACAGCCAGGCTCAGAAACTCGATGTCGTCACGGAAGAAGAAGGGGAACTTCCCGTCCTTGCATGCCATCAGCAGATCTCCGCCGTAGAAATCCATGTCTTCCTCAGTGAGCACCTCATCGTCGTAATAGGGCTCGCCGTATTCGTCGCAGTCGAGATACTTCTTGTAGGTGGTCGGCGTCACTTCGCGATACTCTTCTTTCTTGGTACCGGCGATAATTTGGTCGAAATAGACCTGCTTGATGGGCAGGTAGAGTGTGTTTTCTTTGGTCGGTGTGCTCATTGTCGTATGGTTTTGCGCCACAAAGATACAAACTTTCTGCGCAATCTTTCTGCGTAGAGGGGAAAAAGATGCGAATAAACTGAAAAAACTGAAAAAAGCCACCGACGCCATTTCGCGCCAGCGGCTTGAACAACGCGGCGCGGGCTGAATGCCGCATTTTGAAAAATTCAAAAAATGATGATGAGAATTTGAGAATTTGAGAACATCCGCCCGAGGTGAACGCAAAGTGGAGCTTGTTCCGACTTTGCAGAGCCGAGTAGGATGTCTATGGAACGAAGTTGCATGAAAATGAGAAATGGCCTCCGTTTGATGGGGGCCATGTTCTTTTCAAGTGTTACCAAGTCTGGCATAGATGAGTTGCAGATGAGCAGGTGTCAGTCTTCGTCCCGGATACCAACCCATGCGCTTGAGCAGGACTCTTATTGCTTTAAACTTGCCATTGCCGAAGCGTAAGTCGCATAGAAATAACTTTTTGCTTTGTGGCAGACTAATGGGATTCCCCCGAACACCTTCCGGGTAATAGGCCCTTGCCAACTCCGTCAGCGTCATGATACCGCCTCCCCTTTCTTTTCGGGCATGAGATAGCGGGCTCCTCTCTTGTATGCCTTCCACCCTCTCTTATCCTTCTGGCGGTAGAGCGTTGCTTTTGCCACATTGGCAAAAACTGCACACTCTCTCAGGTCTTCGACGGAGACAAGCTCCCCCGCATGGCGCGCTTCAAAGTCACAGAAGGCTTTCTGTCTTGCGGCCTCTATGGCATTGATGCTCTTTACTTTCTCTCCGAAGGCCGCGATCATGCCGTTCTTCACGCTGGGGGTATGGAGGTCGAGGATGCTCTGCAGGGCCAGCGCGCAGTCGATGGAGATGTCTATCCACCAGCGCGCCGTGTTGATGCACTGGCTCAGTAGCTGACGATCTTCAGCCGTCCATGCTTCTCCGTTATGTACCTCACTGCCGCCACAATTCCGAAGAGGGGCGAAACCGTTAGCAATAAGCAGCAGGTAACACAGGCCCATAGCCCTTTCGTTAGCTCGGCTACAACCGTCCGCAGCCATGTCCCCAAACGAGACCAGATATTTCTTAATATCTCTTCCCAGCTCAAGAACTTCAGGAATGCAGACGGCTTTGTCGCATTGTTCAGTGTAAACACAGTCTTCGAGGTCTTGCACAGTAGGGACATAGTTTTCGTCCGCTCTGAGTCCGTACTTTTCAAGGAGCGCATTGCACTCATCAATTTCATCAGGTTTTTCATTTTCGTGGAATTTGTTGTTAAATGTTCTGAGACGATCGGCGCACTCGCGCAGGAAGATGCGCTCCTTCATCGCCCAATGGGGTTCTTTGTAGACGCCGTCCTTCTCCTCGTCCTTGCGCCTGGGCAGGATGGTGAGGTTGCAGCGCGAGAGCGTGCCGTCGGCGTTGTTGTAACGAAACACTTTGAACACGGGGTCTATCGTGCCGCTGAAGTTGGCGTTGAGCTTCATCGAGGGCACATAGAGCGACCCCTGCAGGGTCTTGTGGATGTACTCCTCTCCGGTGCCGTCGTAGCTTCTCTTCATCATGTCCGGGATGGCGTTGTAGCTGGTCTGGGCAATTTTCTTGCCGAACTCGCCGCACTCCGTGCAACTGATGTAGATAGCCCCGCCGTCGTTGACCTGCATCTGCTGCACCAGAGCCAGACTGGTGGGCAACCCCATGAAGATGCGCACTTTCTCTTCCGGCACCGGCGTCTCCTTCTTTTCCTTTTCCGAGAGCAGGGAATATTTGGAGGCTTCTTTGGCGTTTATGCTGTTCTCCTTCAGGTCCTTGGAGAGGAAGAGCTTCTCCAGTTCCCGCTGCACTTCGCTCTTGCCGCTGCCGCTGACACCCATCTGCCACGACATACCGCACATCCAGCGCAGACGGTGCGGTGAGTAGAGCACACGTGTCTGTTCTCCGAGCTGGCAAAGGATGGGAATGACGACCGTCATGGCCTGATGCACCGCGATGGGATCCACGCCGCCAAGCAACGTCCGTGAGAAGGGGTCGATGTCTTCGGGCAGGGGTTTGCTCTCCAGCAGGTCTTTCATGCTCCAGTCTTTGGGGTCGGCAGGCAGGCCCGATTTCTCGGGCTCTGCTGCCTGCGGTGCGACTGGCGCGGCCTCTTTCGCAGCCTGCTTCGCCTGCTGCTCCGCCATCATCTGATTGATGACCGGTCCGACGGAGGTCAGGCGCAGCCGGGCTCTTTCCTTAGGCGAAGCGGCGGTGGTTTGTATCACTTTCGTTTCAGCCATTGTTCTGTCCTCCAAGCCAAAAGTCCATGTAGCACAGCGAGCGGTATTCGCCCGTCTCCTGTCCGCCGCGCTTCACGCGGTAGTAGTCGGGTTTGAGGCGTACGGGCACGATGTCGTTCACCTGATGGCCGGAGGCCGCGAACTCGTCTATCTTCTCGTCGTGCAGCTCCACGATCGACACCCAGTTGATTTTCTCTCTTGCATCGACGGGCGTGATCCACACGCTCTGATGGCGATGCACCGTACCGTTGTTGTAGGTCACATTCACCTCGTCGTCGATTTGAATTATTTTGCAGTTAACTATCATTTTTCTAATTGATAATTGATAATTGATAATTGACAATTAATTCTTCACTTTGAGCGCGGCGCGAATAGCGCAGCGGTTAGACTCCTCGCACTCCATAAGCTCCGCGACTCTCTTCTCCTCTTTGCGGTCATAGGCCTTCTTGTCGCGGCTGTAGCTCTTGGCCATGTCGTCGGCTTCGCTGCGGAAGTCGCGGTCTTTCAGCTCTTGGGCACCGGCGATTTTGTCACTGGCCTCTTCGATGGCAGTCAGCAACCCCAACACGTCGCGACACTCCGTATGGATGTGAATGGCGCAGATGCGTCCTTTGTCGAGCACCACACTGACTTTGCCGTTAGCGATGTCCGACTTGTGGAGCGACTTGGAACGAAGGCCATGATAGG
>X369_Koala__coassemble_85_pt1 | contig 22968 bp, 19 predicted proteins | sample X369_Koala__metabat2_high_PE_008 | metagenome-assembled genome bin X369_Koala | reverse complement strand
ATTTCTTTCACGCATCAAAGACAAACAGGAAAACGGAGTAAAGATTCTCAAATTCTCATTTTCTCATTTCCATTTTTCATTTGTCATGCAGGACAAATAAATAGCCCCCGAGAGTCTTGCGACTGTCGGGGGCTTGCATTTTCGCTTTGATTCAAAATTCCGGACGCCGGCTTAGAGCTTGCCGTTAGAGCCCAGCACATTCACAATCTTGTGGATGTACATCTTCTTCATGTTCTCACGGGCGGGCTTCAGATACTGACGAGGATCGAAATCGCCCGGGTGCTCGGCCAGGTGCTTGCGGATAGCAGCAGTCATAGCCAGACGGGAGTCGGAGTCGATGTTGATCTTGCAGACAGCGCTCTTGGCTGCCTGACGCAGCTGCTCCTCGGGAATACCGATGGCAGCCTCAAGCTTGCCGCCGTACTTGTTGATGGTCTCAACCTCTTCCATGGGCACGGAGCTGGAACCGTGGAGCACGATGGGGAAGCCGGGGAGCTTCTTCTCGATCTCGGCCAGGACATCGAAAGCCAATGGGGGAGGAACCAGAACACCGTTCACGAGCGTGCACTGCTCGGGAGTGAACTTGTGTGCACCGTGGCTGGTGCCGATGGAGATAGCCAGGCTGTCGCAACCGGTACGCTGCGAGAAGTCAATCACCTCTTCGGGCTTGGTGTAGTGGCTCTCAGCAGCGACAACCTCGTCCTCAACACCGGCCAGAACGCCGAGCTCGGCCTCAACGGTCACGTCGTACTTGTGAGCATACTCAACCACCTTCTTGGACAGGGCGATGTTCTCCTCGTAGGGCAGAGAGCTGCCGTCGATCATCACGCTGGAGAAGCCGTTGTCGATACAATCCTTACACAGCTCGAAGCTGTCACCGTGGTCCAGATGGAGCACGATCTGAGGATTCTCACAACCCAGCTCCTTGGCATACTCAACAGCACCCTTGGCCAGGTTGCGGAGGATGACGCCGTTAGCGTAGTTGCGTGCGCCCTTGCTGACCTGCATGATGACGGGAGACTTGGTCTCCACAGCAGCCATCACGATGGCCTGCATCTGCTCCATGGTGTTGAAATTGAAAGCCGGAATGGCATAACCGCCGGCAACAGCCTTGGCAAACATCTCACGGGTGTTCACCAGACCAAGTTCTTTGTAACTTACCATAGTTGTTTTGTTAAAATTGATAAATAAATGGTGTGTTTACTCTTTGTTTTGCGTGCAAAGATACTATCTTTTTAGGAAATGACGAAAAAAAATATCCGTTTTGTTGCTCTATTTACGAAAAAAACCGTACTTTTGTGCCCTGAATCCATTACACACGCTCTCTTACCAAGAGCAAATGAAGAAAACAAGGAAAACAAAAAACTGCAAAAGATATGAAACAAGGCATTCATCCCGAGAATTACCGTCCCGTTGTGTTCAAGGACATGAGCAACGGCGACATGTTCCTCTCCCGTTCTACCTGCAAGACCACTGAGACCGTGGAGTTTGAAGGTCAGGAGTACCCCGTAGTGAAGCTGGAAATCTCCAGCAGCTCTCATCCCTTCTACACCGGTAAGAGCAAGCTTGTCGACACCGCCGGTCGCGTGGACAAGTTCATGAACCGCTACGCCAAGACGCGCAAGTAAGCACGCCGCAGTCAAATCTGAAGCAACACATAAAACCGGGCTCTTCACTGAAGGGTCCGGTTTTTAATTTACTCAATGTATCTTGTGCCTTTAAGGAGCTCTTTCTCAAAAGTGTCTCCCGCCTTCTTGCGTGTATGCATCAACTGCCACTCGGGCGAATAAACACGCTCCGTCCAGTCTGTGAGATCACCGGAGGTCACCACACGGCGCACGGTGATGTTCCTGAGCGCGCCGCCGCTTTTTCTTTCCAGCCTCACCTCGTAACGGCTCACACCGGTATCGGACACCGAAAGCGAGTCGTCGGACAGGAAGAGTATTTTGACTTCACCGTCCAGGCGATTGGTCACACGCCCCTCTTGCCCGGCCTCCCAATAGTCCAAACAATCCAGACGGTTGTTACAGGTTAAGAGCGTCATCACCGAATCGGGCATCGACATCCAAACCTCTTTCATCGTCTGCGCCTGGGCGGGCATACGCGCGCAAAGGATTAAGGAGACGACGCACAGGAAAGAAATCACATGTTTCATAACGTACCGAGATATAAGAAGAGCATGCCGAGCAACACCAGGAAGAGGTCAACGGCTTTACTCTTGAGATTCTTTTCTTTAAACAACAATGCGGCCACAAGGAAGCTCACCACTACGCTGCTTCTGCGGGCCAGGGAAATGACGCTGACCATCACGCCCTCAAGAGAGAGGCCGTAAAAATAGGCATAATCCGCCATACTCAGAAACACGGCAATCAGCGGGATGCTCCATCGCCACACAAAGGGCGTGTGCTGCCTGCGCGTGGGCCACCACAGAACGGCCAGCATCACAGCCATCATGCCACATTGATAAAAGTTGTAATAACTCTGCACGGCAATACGGTTCAGGGCAAGACCTCCGCTCTCCGCCGGCGCCATCAGAAACTTGTCGTAAAGACCACTCACGGCGCCGAGCACAGCCCCCGCTATCACGCAAAACACCCATTTGTTGTGGAAGAAATATATATTCTCCTTCTTGCCGCTACGGCTCAGAAGAAAAAAAGAAGCGATGCTCAGGAGCACGCCAACCCACTGAAATGCATTAAGATGCTCGTCAAACACCAATATGGCACCCACAAGCACCATCACGGGACGCGTGGCGTTGATGGGTCCGACAAGAGTCAGCGGCAGATGCTTCATGCCGAAATAGGCACACAGCCACGAGGACAACACGATGCAGCTCTTCAACACGATATAGCGCTGCACGGCCCAGCCGCCGGAATCGACAGTCCACAGAGCGGGCAGGAAAATCAGCGAACAGAAGAGCGTGTTGAGAAACAACACCGGGATGACGGCATTGTCGCGCAACGACGATTTTTTGGCCACGTCGTAGAGTCCCAAAAGGGCCGCACTCAAGAAACCGCAAAGCAACCACATAGTCGGCAGACTTTTCCGGAAGGTCAGGACACCTTATTCAGTTTCCTGATAATGGAGAAGATGAACAGAGAAGCCAGGAGGCAGATGCCCGTCAGCGTGCCCCAAACATAAACAAGAGGCACGCCCCACATCATACCGGGAATACCCACCAGCATGTTGCCCAGTGCCGTAGCGACAAACCATCCGCCCATCATCATGCCTTTGTACTTCTCCGGCGACACTTTCGTGACGAAGGAGATGCCGATGGGACTCAGGAGCAACTCCGCAATGGTCAATATAAAATAGGTGCTGACCAAAAGATTGGGCGTCACGTCAGCCACATGGAACGGATGATTGGGCAAAGGCAAACCGACAGACCCCGCCAGCATCAACAGATATGCTCCGGCAGCCACCAACATGCCCAAACCGATCTTCACGGGCGCCTTCGGCTCTTTGCCCTTCGCTGCCAGCCATCCGAAAAAGGCGATGCTCACAGGCGTCAGCATCACCACGAAACAGGGATTGAAATGCTGGAAAATGGGAGCGTTGACACGCACAACAGCCTCGGGATCATATTTATACCACAGGAATCCCAGCGACGCAGCAATCACCGCCGCGCTGACGGCACGTGCCTTCGACGTCTTTCCGTTAAACAGAGAAAACAACGCAAACACGATAAAGATGACGGCCACAAGATTGGTGACATCGAACATCATGGCCTCCCAACCGCGACTCAGACGATAGGTGTATTCGCTGGCAAACCACGTGAGCGTGAGTCCGTTCTGATGGAAAGCCATCCAGAAGAAGAGCACCACAGCATAGACCAGACACAGACAGACGATGCGCTCTTTGGTGTCGCTCTCGCCCTCTGCCTGAGTTGCCGCTTCAGTTCCTTCCTTTTGAACCACCGCCTTTTTCACTGCCGTGACATGACGGAAAGTTGCCAATCCTCCGTAATAAATCAGGATGCTCACCACCACACTCACACAGGCTACGGCAAAGGCAAAGTGGTAAGCGTCCGCCTTGGAGAAGCCCATGCTTACGGCCCAATCCATCATATAAATGGCGGCTGTGGGTGCAAAAAGGGCGCCGACATTGATCAGCATGTAGAAAAGCGAGAAACCCGCATCCCGTTTATCGGCATAACGCGGATCCTGATAGAGGTCGCCTATCATCACCTGGAGATTGCCTTTGAAAAGGCCCGTACCCAGACATACCAAAGCCAAAGCGGCTGCCATAGCCACAATACCTGCCATGCCGCCGCCCAAAGGCACGGAGAGCAGGAGGTAGCCAAAGAGCATCACAAACATGCCGATGACCACCATGCGGGAATAGCCCCAACGGTCTGCCGCCATGCCGCCTACCAAAGGCAGGAAATATACGAAGCCGAGAAAACAGGAGTATATAGGAGAAGAAATTTGGTTGGAAAAACCGAAATTCTCACCCAGAAACAACACGAAAACGGCCAACATGGTGTAGTATCCGAAACGCTCGCCGGTGTTGGCCAATGCCAGCGCCCAAAGCCCTCTGGGCTGTCCTTCAAACATAATGCGACTTGATATAAGTTAATAATCCGACACAAAGATACAAAAAGTTCTCGGGCCGCGCATGCCGGTTCACGTTTTTTTTGTACTTTTGCCGCTGTTTTTAGAAAATAAAGAGCATGCAACATCTAAAACCGCGCTTGCTGGATTGCCTGAAGGGCTACAACGGCGAGGCATTCACCAAAGATCTTTTAGCCGGCCTCATCGTCGGCATTGTCGCCCTGCCTTTGGCCATCGCCTTCGGCATCGCTTCCGGTGTGACGCCGGAGAAGGGCATCATCACAGCCATTGTGGCCGGATTCATCATCTCGCTGCTCGGCGGTACCAAGGTGCAAATCGGCGGCCCGACCGGTGCCTTCATCGTCATCATCTACGGCATCGTCAACAATCCTGAATACGGTCTTCAGGGCCTGCTCGTGGCCACCATGCTGGCCGGACTCATCCTCATCGCGTTGGGCGTGTTCCGACTGGGGGCCGTCATCAAGTTCATTCCCTACCCCATTGTCATCGGCTTCACCGCCGGCATCGCCGTCACCATCTTCACCACTCAGATGGGTGACATCATGGGCCTCACGCAGGAAGCTTTGAACAAAAGCGGCAATCCCATCACAGTCCCCCTCAAGACTCCGGGCGATTTCATCGGCAAATGGATATGCTACATTGAGAATATCAAAACATTCAACGCCTGGAACTGCCTCGTGTCCGTCCTGTCTCTGCTGACCATCATCTTCGCCCCGAGATTATTGAGAAGAGTGCGCGTTTTGAACAAGATACCGGGCTCTCTCTACGGCATCTTTGTGGGCACGGCAGCCGTGCTCATCATGAAGCAATACGGCATCGTCGGACTGGACACCATCGGCGACCGTTTCCACATCCAAAGCCAGCTGCCCGACATGGTGGTGCCCACGATTTCGTGGACCATGATACAGACGCTCATGCCCGTAGCCTTCACCATCGCCATTCTGGGCGCCATTGAGAGTCTGCTCTCCGCCACTGTCGCCGACGGCGTCATCTCCGACCGTCACGATTCCAACATGGAGCTGGTGGCTCAGGGCGTGGCCAATGTCGTCACACCGCTCTTCGGAGGCATTCCCGCCACCGGAGCCATCGCCCGCACCATGACCAACATCAACAACGGCGGACGCACACCCGTAGCCGGTTTGGTGCATGCCGTAGTACTGTTGGCCATTCTGCTGATTCTCATGCCCTATGCCGAATACATTCCCATGGCCGCTTTGGCCGCAGTGCTGGTGATTGTATCCTACAATATGTCCGGCTGGCGCACGGTACGCGGTCTGTTGAAAAACCCCAAGAGCGATGTCACTGTGCTGTTGGTCACCTTTTTCCTCACGGTGGTCTTCGACCTGACTGTCGCCATCGAAATCGGCCTGATTCTTGCCTGCGCCCTCTTCATCCGACGCATCATGGAGACTACGGACATCTCCGTCATCAACGATGAAATCAATCCCACCGACGAAGCCGACCTCACATCCGGCCATGAAGAGAATCTCAAGATTCCTGCAGGGTGCTCAGTGTATGAGATCAACGGCCCGTTCTTCTTCGGCATAGCCAACAAGTTTGACGAACTGCAGAAGAATCTCGGCGGAGAGAAGCCGAAGGTGCGCATCATCCGCATGCGCAAGGTGCCCTTCATCGACTCCACCGGCATCCACAACCTGCAGAACCTCATCGAGATGTCGCACGAAGACGGCATCCACATCATTCTCTCCGGCGTGTCGCCCAAGGTACACAGCCAGTTGGAGAAGGCCCACTTCTACGACATCATGGAGGCAGACCACATCTGCCCCCACATCGATGTTGCGCTAGAAAAAGCCCGCGAAGTCCTTAAGGCCTAAAGCCGCGCACGCATCTCGCTGAGCATCCGCTCTTTTTCCTCCTCACCGAGGGATGAGGATGCAAGAATCTCCGAGAGTGCATCCAACGCCTTTTGACGCATCTGCTGACGCCCCACCTGGAGCCCGCTCCTGTAGGAATTGGGCGGCAGGAGTTGTCTGTTGAAATTACCGTCGCTCATAGATACCCGTCACAATAGAGAATGGAACATAAGCCTCTCCTTTAGCCACCTCCGGAAGAGCCACTGGCGCCGCATCTTCCCGGAACGACGTGCGATAAGCCGCGCTGAGCACGTATCCTGCAGGAATCACAGGGGCTGCTTTCGTCTCTTTGAAGGTGATACGCACCACCACCAAACTGTCGCCCGAGGGACTCTGGGCCATCAGCGTCGTGTAGTCATCGTCCTCCGTGTTCAGACACTCGTATCCGGGCAGAATGAAGCGGGAGAACTGCTGGCGCACATAGTAGTTTTTGTGACGCCTGTAGGTTTTCCACTCCCTGTCGCACATGACCAGACTCCACTGGTCGAAATTCACTTCCACGTATTGCCAGTCGAGCCACGCCGCCGGCTTCAGCGTCTTCATGTCCTCGATGAGACGGCGCGCCATTCGCAGATTACCTATCAGTCCGCGACCGCCGTCGCCCGATTCGCTCTGCCACAAGCGGATGCCGTGCTCCCGGCAATAAGCCGCCAACTTACGTTTGTTCTCCACGGAGCCCGAATACGTGTGGGTGTTGTACTGCCCAATAAGCGGCAACACGCCTGCCTTCCGGTATCCTTCAAAAGTCTTGACCGCCTGGTTGACAGACGTCTCATCGGCCGATGAAATCACCGTTTTCAGCCCGCTTTCCTTCAAGACTGGGCTCAACACTCTGAGGAATTTCACCTGACTCTTCACATCAAAGTGGCAACCCTCCTGTCCGCCGTTCCTGTACCAATAATTGGTCTCGGGCTCGTTGAATGGATCCAGCGTACGGAATTCTATACCATAAGCATCCTTGTAATGCTTGCACACCTCCACGAGATAACGTGCAAAGTCTTCGTAGTGTTTGGGGTCCAAGTTGTCGTCGGTAGCCTTTTCCGCACCGCCGTTGCATCCCGACACCGTCATCCACCAGGGAGCGGAGTTGCTGAACGCCTCGAATATGGCATCCGGTCTTTTCTTCTTTATCATCAGGAGGATGCGGCGCTGGCCCTCGTCCCTGTCCCAATGATAGGGGCCGTCTTTCTCGTCCTGAAATCCCTCAAACTCCGCACGGAGTCCTTTGCCGCCCCGGGCGCCGAAATGGTGCGGCGTGCAATGGGTCCACTGGGGGTCGTCTCCGCCGCCTATGTTATAGCGGAATATCCGATAGTTCAGCCCCTCGGGCGACACCAACCACTCGACCAGTGAGTCCAAACGCTCCTGCGGCCACTTGCCGCACTCCTTGGCCCACCAACACAGACTCACTCCAAAACCCTCAAAGGGCTCGGCACTGAGATTTATCGAAAAAAACAGCGCCAAAAACAAACAAATCTTTTTCATCTCGCAGCAAATATAAGGACTTTTTCGTATATTTGTCGCAACTAATGCTGCTTTTAAAACTATTTTAACCAATATTTACACAGAAAACACAAAGACTATGAAGTTTTGGAGCAAAACCATGCTTATTGTCCTCATGATGAGCGCAATGAGCGTTGGCTTAAAGATTCAGGCCGAGGAGATGGCCACCTTCCGCACGTGGGCCATGACCCCGCCAAAGGGTTGGAATTCGTGGGACTGCTATTATTCGTCAGTAACTGAAACGGAGGTTGTTCAAAACGCAGAGTTTATGCGCGACAACCTCAAGCAGTACGGCTACGAATACGTCGTGGTGGACATCCGCTGGTATTGCGAGCATCCATCCTTGGGTGCCGGCAACTACAACCAGCGGGGCGACCAGGGATATGTCCTCGACGAGTACGGACGCTATCTGCCCTCCCCCCGCCGTTTCCCCAGCTGTATGGACGGCGATGTCAACGTCGGCTTCAAGCCCCTGGCAGACAGGATACACGCCATGGGACTCAAGTTCGGCATCCACATCATGAGAGGCGTGCCCACCACCGTAGCCAAGAACCCTGCCAACTACACACTCCTGGGCAGCGGCGATGCCACAGCCTCCGAGCGGCAGGCTACATGGGCCAAGGTCTACAACGGCACCACTTCTCCCTGCACCTGGCTCAAAGACAATGCCCTCGTGCGCATGACCGACGAGGGACAGCAATACTACAACAGCATCATCAACCTCTATGCCCAATGGGGTGTGGACTTCATCAAAGTGGACGACATCGCTCGTCCATTCTACACGGACGAGATTCAGATGATTCGCAACGCCATTGACCAGTGCGGCCGCCCCATCGTCTTGTCGCTCTCTCCCGGCAAGACACAGTATCAATACCACGACCAGTGTCACGCTCTGGCCAATCAGTGGCGCATGATGGACGACCTGTGGGACAATTGGAATCACGTATCCGCCGTCTTTGCCGAAGCCGCCGAATGGGCCAAATACCATCAGGTGGGCAACTACGCAGACTGCGACATGCTGCCTATCGGACAGATTGCCATGACGGTAGCCGATCCCGGCTTTGCCTCCAAGGACAACGGCCGCTGGACCCATCTCACGGACAACGAGCTCTACACCATGATGACCCTTTGGGGCATCTGCCACTCTCCCCTGATGATCGGCGGCGAGATGACCAGCTTCGGCAGCACGACGATGAAGCTGCTCACCAACGAGGAGATGCTCCGCATGAACAACTGCGGCGTGGATGCCCATCAGGTGTACGGCAGTGCAGGCAAATATGTATGGGAAAGTACCGACCCCGATGACGGCAGCAAGTGGATTGCCCTCTTCTCCACTGACGGCGACGAGCAATGGGTGAGCCCCGACAACGCGCTTTACTGCAGCGAGACGGTGGCCTACACCACCGAGGGCCACAAGGTGGACGTGGAGTGCGACATCCCCGAGGGCACGGACATTCTGTCCCTTGTGGTGGATGACGGCGGCGACAACTTCAACTATGATCACGGCGATTGGATCAATCCCACCGTGATCCTTTCCGACAACACGGAATATCCGCTCACGGGAGCCGACCTGGACCACACATTCACGGCCTCCTACTACAATGTGGTGCGCGAAAACCGCAACGTCACCAATACGGGCAGCATGAAGGTGATGGGCACAACCTACGCCCGCGGCTTCGCCACCGACGCCAACGCCGTGCTCTACTTCAAGTTACCTGCAGGTGCCGTGAAGTTCAAAGGCATCGGCGCGGCCGACGACAGCGGCATCGGACAGACCGGCAGCACCACTTCCATGCGCTTCATGGTCTTTGCCGGCGAGTGTCGCAACAGCGAGCTGCTCAACGGCGCCATCTTCAACAGCGGACTGGTGTCGCGCACATCCCAAAAAGCAGGCGTTGAGGTGGATGTGGACATCACGGGCGCCGAACAGCTGAAGATTGTCGTGGACAACTACGACGGCTCCTTTGCCTACGACCGCGCCAACTTTGTCAACCCTGTCCTTGTGGATGAAAACGGCCAGGAGACCTCTCTCACCACTCTGTCTCACGCCAGCTACAGCGCTTCGTGGGGCAGCCTGCACAAGAACACCAACGTGGAAGGCGGCACTTTAAAAATCAACGGCACCAGCTACAGTAAGGGTCTCGGCATGAATGCAGCCTGCACCCTCTTGTACACCCTGCCGGCCGGTCACAAGTACGTCCGCCTCAAAGGCCTTGTGGGCTACGACAGCAGCTGCGACACCGATGCTCCCAGCGGCGGCAACAACTGCACGATGAAATTCCTCATCTACGCCACCTCCACCAAGACTTACGTTTCCGCAGACCTTACGACACTCGGCTACACGGCCGACGAAGAGGTCAGCGTGAAGGACTGCTGGAGCGGCGAGACGCTGGAGTCCGTCAAGGGCACGCTGTCTGCCGAAGTGGGCAACCACGGCGCCCGTCTGCTGAAGATTTCCGCTCCCAAGAGCTATACGGGCATACACGCTGTTGATGCTGTCACAACCGATGCAACCGACGCAACCGGCGCCGCATCGGGCCAAGGCCTCTACGACATGATGGGCCGCAAACTCGGCCAGGAGCCCAAACACGGACTGTATATCAAGAATGGACAGAAATTCTTCAAATGACCGCATCATCTTAGGCATAGACCCCGGCACCAACGTCATGGGCTACGCCGTGCTTCGCTGCCCCCTTCTTTTGACGAGGAAGGGGGCAGTGGTGCCTCTCACCATCGGAGCGCTCAAGATGAAGAAGACCGACTCGCACTATCTGCGCCTCAAACAGATACGCGACAAGGTGATTGAACTCATTACCGAATTCCTTCCCGATGAAATGGCGATTGAATCGCCTTTTTTCGGCATCAATGTCACGTCTGTTGTGAAGCTTTGCCGCGCCCAGGGCGCCGCCATGACGGCAGCCCTCGACCGCGACATCCCCATCAGCGAATATCCTCCGGCCCGTGTCAAGAGCGCCATCACAGGCAACGGACGCGCCTCGAAGGAGCAGGTGTCCTCAATGGTGCGCCGCATCCTTCATTTTGAAGAAGATCAGGATGTTCCCTTCGACGCCACCGACGCCTTGGCCATCGCCCTCTGCCACTACTACGAGACCTCCAAGGGTCTGCCCTCCGGAGCTTTCGGCCACGGCAGCAGCCGCTCGGGCGGAGGTCGCAAATCCTCAAGCAGCAGTTGGGAGAAATTCGCTGAAAACAACAAAAATCGCATCCACAAACAATAAAAGCGCTCCCGCTCGCGTTATGTGCGTGATAAACGCACAAGAAAAACAGAAAACGCTATATGAAGATTAAAACACTTCTTTTGATTTCGTTCCTCACCGCCGCTCCCTTCCTGTCTCGCGAAGGCAGCCTGATGGCCCAGAGCATGACGGACGTACAGGTTCTGACCTACGTCACCGAGGAAACCCAGAAAGGCACCTCCCAGAGCGCCATTGTCAGCTACCTGGTCCGCAAGGGTGTCACCACAGCTCAGCTGCAGCGCGTGCGCCGCAAGGCTGAACGCCTCAAGGCCGAGCAGCAAGCCGCCGAAAAAGGCCAGTTAGCCACTCCCACCAGCAACACGGAGTTGCGCCAGAAGGAGATCGGCATCTCTGGCGATGTGGTGAGCGCCGACTCCACTTCCAATGCCAAAGACCTCACCAAGGAGATGGACGAGATGAACGCCCGTAAGGTGTTCGGCCGGAACATCTTCAACACGGAGAATCTCACCTTCGCCCCGGCCCAGAACATTGCCACGCCCGCCAACTATGTGTTGGGCGCCGGCGACGAGGTAGTCATCAATATTTGGGGCGCCAGCCAGCAGACGGTGCAGCAGACCGTCTCCGCCGACGGCTATATCGTCATCCCCAATGTGGGCCTTGTACGCTTGGCCGGCCTCACGGTATCGAAGGCTAAGGCCACGCTGAAGGAAAAACTCGGCAAGAGCTACGGCGACAGCCATTTCGAGCTCTCCGTGGGTGGCATCCGCTCTCTGCAGATACAGGTGATGGGCGAAGTCGTGCGTCCCGGCACCTACACCCTCTCCAGTCTTTCTTCCGCCTTCAATGCGCTGTATGCTGCCGGCGGCATCAACGAACTGGGCACGCTGCGCGACATCCGCGTTTTCCGCCACGGACAGAAGATTGCCACCATCGACGTCTATGAATACCTGATTAAAGGCCACACTTCCAGCAATGTGCATCTGGCCGACGGTGACGTCATCCTGGTGGGCCCCTACGATTGTCTGGTGGAAATTACGGGCAATGTGAAGCGCCCCATGTTCTATGAGATGAAGCGCACGGAGACGGTGAAGGATCTGCTCGACTATGCCGGCGGCTTCGACGGCAAGGCTTATACCAAGAGCGTCCGCCTGAAGCGCTCCATGGGCACGGAATACACCATACACTCCATTGAGGAATTCCAGATGGGCTCGTTCAAACTGGCCGACGGCGACCTCGTGGAGGCCGATGAAAATATGGCCCGCTTCAACAACCTGGTGGAGGTGCGCGGCGCCGTGAAGCATCCCGGCCAGTTCCAGCTGGGCGGCAATATCCAGAGCGTGAAGGAACTCGTCCTGGCGGCCGACGGCCTCCTGGAGAGCGCCTACACCGAACGCGCCATCATGCACCGCGAACGCGAGGACAAGACACGCGAAATGACCAGCGTGGACGTGCTCGGCATTCTCAACGGCGAAGCCACCGACATCCCCCTGCGCAACGGCGACGTGCTCTTCATCCCCAACAAGTTGGAGATGCAGGGCGAGCGCACCATGCAGGTGAGCGGCGAGGTCAACTATCCCGGCGTCTATCCCTTCGCCGAGAAGACCACCCTCAAGGATGTCATCCTGCAAAGCGGCGGCATGACGCACGCCGGCTCTCTGGCCCGCATCGACGTGTACCGCCGTCTGCGCGACGCCAATGCTCTTAAGGACGGAGAGGCTGCAGCCGAATCGTTCTCCTTCGCCCTCGACGAGAACTACGACCTGATCAAGGACACCGTCTTCGAGCTGAAGCCCTTCGACGTGGTCTATATCCGCAAGTCGCCGGGCTATGAGGAACAGAAGAACGTGAGCATCAGGGGCCAGATCAACTTCCCCGGCACCTACGCCATGACCACGAAGAACTACCGTCTCTCCGACCTCATCCGCGACTGCGGCGGCATCTCGGATCAGGGTTATACGCACGGCGCCAGCCTCGTGCGCACGACGAACGAAGCAGAACGTCAGCAGCGCGACGCCCTGAATCTCCGCTCCCAGATTGAGATCTACGAAGACGGTCTGCGCGACGGAAAGGACATGAACATGCAGGTGGCCGACTCCCTGCTGTCTATGAAGTCCATCTCCGACAACACCTATCCCGTAGCCATCGAGCTGGAGAAGGCTTTGGCCGAACCCGGCTGCATCTACGACCTCATCCTGCGCGAGGGCGACGTCATCACGGTGCCGCGCCCCGAATTCACCGTGAAGGTGAGCGGCGAGGTGATGCATCCCGTCTCCATGGCCTACGAGGAGGGTAAAAACCTCAACTACTACATCCGTCACGCCGGCGGCTACGCCCGCAAGGCTTATAAGAGCAAAGTCTACGGCATCCATATGAACGGCAGCGTGGTGAAACTCTCTGCCAATTCCATCCGCGACATCGAGCCCGGCACCGAGATTGTCGTGCCCTCTAAGGCCGGTAAGAAGGGCATGACCACGCCTGAGATCCTGAGCATGTCCTCCACTGCCGCCTCAATGGCCAGCGTCATCGTGGCGCTTATGAACATAATCACGAAGTAAGTTAATCGTAACGGGGATTCCGCAGATTCGAACAACTAATGACAGACATCGTAAATGGAAGAAAAGAAAACAAGTGAGATTGATGTTATTCGTCTAATCTCGTTGGTATTAAAAAAATGGCGATTACTTTCGCGTTTTGCAGCGACAGGAATGGTGATTGGAATCATTGTTGCTTTCAGTATTCCAAAACAGTTTAGCACAAACGTCATTCTTGCTCCTGAATTCTCCGCCGGATCAATGGGCATTTCCAGCAGCCTTTCTGATTTAGCATCCTCATTTGGAGTGAATCTGAACTCTGGCAACAACAGCATGGATGCGATTTATCCCGACTTGTATCCCTACATATTCGAATCTACCGATTTTGTTCAATCGTTATACGATGTTCCTGTCCGACTGCAAAAAGACGCCACAGAGCGCTCTTACCTGACGCATTTGAAAAAAGACACAAGAATGCCATGGTGGGACTATCCTAAAGTGAAACTAATCAAATGGTTAAGTTCACCCGAGCCGTTAGCAAGCGGAGCTTCCGGCGGAAAACCAGACCCTTATGCCATGAGCCGCACGCAATGGGAAATATACAACGCCGTTTCAAAGTCCATCAGCTGCATTATTGATAAAAAAACGAGCGTCATCAACATCAGCGTAACTGACCAAGATCCCATGGTGGCTGCCATTATTGCAGATACGTTACAACAACGGTTACAACACTACATCACCAACTACAGAACCGCTAAAGCCCGAATAGATGTAGAACATTATCAGGAATTGGCTTTTCAGGCAAAAGAAGACTACGATAATGCCCGAGAAAAATACGTCGCCTATTATGACTCCCATATGGAGGCTTCCCTGATGGCTATCAACTCCAAGGTAGAAGATATGGAGAATGACGTGCAGCTAAAATACAACATCTACACTCAGAGCATGACTGAGCTGAAGATGGCTGAAGCAAAACTTCTGGAGCGCATCCCGGCATTTACGGTGCTCCAGCCGGCAAAAGTTAATACAAAACCCGTCAGCATGCCAAAAATCCTAATCATGTTTATTTGGATTTTCCTCTCACTGACAGCAGGAACAGGCTACGTTTTGTATCAAGAGTTTCTTAAAAACAAGCAAACTGCAATATAGTAAACTTTGACGTACTCCCTGCCGTATATATTCATCCTCACCGTCTTTGCCGTCCTTGCTGTCATCTATGCGCAAAGACAGGAGAATAAAGAAGATGCGCTGCTTTGTTCATATATAACGGGGGCGGCAATAGCCGTGTTCTACGTGTTTTTTGCGTTCAGGGGCTATGTTTATTCTGACTGGGTGGGATATTCCGAAACATTCCAGAATGTGGAATGGGAGGATATCTTCGACATAACCAACAAGAAAAAACAGGCGATAATCCACGAACCGGGATTTACTGCACTGATGTGTATTTGCAGTTTGTTTACGCGCGAATATGCTTTTCTTGTTATTGTGATTACAACAATTGACACGCTCTTATTCCTACGCTTTCTCAGACGATGGAATGTAAAAAACGTATCTTTCGCCTTCATGCTGTTTTTCACATTCGGAGGTGTTAGCTTAATGTTCAACGCACTGCGCAACCAGCTTGCCATATTCATCTTCCTAAATGCCTTGGAGTATATTGTTAAAAAGAATCCTGTCAAATACTTCACTCTCTGCTTTGCTGCGCTCTGTTTTCACGCCTCAGCCATTTTGTTCTTCCCTCTGTATTTCGTCTTGGCACGGAAACTCAACAAGTGGGTATTTCTAGGATTAATCCTTGCTTTTTTTGCATTTTACATCAGCCAGATATCCATTGTAATGACCTTTGTCAAGCTTCTGGGTTTGGAAGGAGCATTGGGGGAAAAGGCCGAATTCTATACCGAGTATTACAATAGCGCCAGAGCGCTCTCGCCAACGGGAACACTTGAGAAACTTGGCTTTACAACACTTATTTTCCTCTATTACGAAAAACTCACTTCTGACAAGACGAACATCATCCTGATAAACAGCCTGGTTTTATGCCTCTTTTTCTACTACATGTTTGGAGAATTTCGTATGTTAAGTTCCAGATTGTCATTACTTTTTCAGTTTTCCTATTGGATATTATGGATTAGGCTGATGGACGCGTTATTCATACAGAACAACAAAAGACTTTTCGGAGGTATTTTGTATTTGTATTGCCTCTATGTTACGACATTCGCATACGTCATCCCAATCCAGGAATATGACAATCTGCTATTCGGCGCAAAGAGCCAAACGGAAAGAATGGAAATATTCAATAAGAGTTTTGAAGATGAGCAATAAGGAAGCTCTTTCATATTCATGAGTATCAAACGCAATTTTCTATACAACAGTATCTTGACCGTCTCCGGATATGTCTTCACATTTGCTACATATCCCTACGTCTCTCGCGTATTGGGCCTGACAAACGTTGGTATTGTGAATTTTGTTGATGGCATTATCAATTACTTCATCCTTTTTGCCATGATGGGTATCAGCACTGTCGGAATACGCGAGGTGGCAATCAACAAAACAAATAAGGCAAAACTCTCAAAGACATTTTCTTCAATCATCCTTCTCAATGCCATTTCTACTCTGATTGCCATCGCCATATTACTTACGGCGATGTACACCATACCGCAACTGTATCCTCACAGACAACTCCTCTATATCGGCATCTGCAAACTTGTGTTTAACAGCCTCCTTGTAGAATGGTTCTATACCGGTCTGGAGAACTTCTCGTACATCACCAAACGAACCATTATCATTAAGTCCGTATATGTGGCCAGCGTTTTCCTTTTCATACACGACTCTTCCGACTACCAGACATATTATATTCTTTGCGTACTGACCGTGTTGATCAACGGATTGGTTAATATCATTTACAGCCGCAAGTTTGCCTCACTTACATTCAACGGTGTCAGTGTCAAACCGTATCTCAGCGCTTTCTTCACCGTCGGGTTCTATATCATTGTCACGTCAATGTACACGTCCTTCAATGTAGCCTGGCTTGGTCTTACTGCAGGCACAGACGAGGTGGGATACTACACTACTGCAACCAAACTGCACACCATCATTCTTGCGCTGCTTTTAGCCTTTCAGAATGTTATGTTTCCCAGGGTGAATTCTTTATTGGCAGAAGGCAAACATGAGGAATACCGTCAGAAATTGCAACTCGCGGTTGATTCACTTCTTACGTTTGCAATGCCCATTGTCATCACATCAGTGATATTTGGCCCCAACATCCTTCATTTTCTGGTTGGCGACGGATTCGAAGGGTCTTATCTTCCATTCCGCATTATGATGCCGCTTATTCTCGTCATCGGCTATAGCCAAATAACATGCATACAAATCCTGCTTGCCATGAAACAAGACAGGAGGTTGCTCTTCAATGCTTGTGCCGGTGCAGCGGTTGGGCTGCTGCTCAATTTTCTCATTGTAAAACGCATGGGGGCTATCGGCTCATCGCTGGTATGGCTTACTTCTGAACTGGTTGTTGCCGCAGGAGCACAATATTGGGCATCCAGAATTGCAGGATTCCGCTTCCCTTGGCAATTATTACTGAAGTACCTCATTACGTATCTGCCCGCGGGTATTGTTCTGGTCTTTATCTGCCATTCCTTCCATTATGCAGACATCGTCATGATTGGCTTTGCCGCAGTTTTTGTCTTTGTGTACTCTGTCATCGCCCAGTTATACATCCTAAAAAATCCCGTTTGCATTCAGTTTGCAAAAAAGATTACTCCTTATGCCGAACAGAAGTCGCATTTATGACGAAATTGCCGGATTACTGATTATATACATGGTGATCTACCATGTTATGCAATGGTCAGGCATGCAGAATTCAATGGGTATGGAAATTCTCTCCTACCTGAATTTCTTCATGCCGTGGTTCTTTTATAAAGGTGGTCTGTTTTTTAAAGAAGGGGAAATGCTCCCTGCTCTGCAAAAAAGCTTCAAACGTCTTATTCTTCCATATATAGAATGGAGCTTTGTCGGCGCTGTCATCTTTGGCTATATTGCATGTTTTAGAGAGCACACTCACACCGTGCCGGATTACCTCAAAATGAACATCTACCAATTACTCACCGAGGGAAGTGTACCGGGTAATCAGGCTTTATGGTTTCTTTTTGCCCTGTTCGCTGTGAGAATTATCATGAACTTGTGTCAAAACAAGCGCATCCCCGTTGTATATCCCACAATATTTGGAATTTCATTCTCTGTTTTTTTTCACTTCACAGAAATTGTACTACCACACTATTTTACCTACATTTCAAGCGGATTATTCTTCTTTGGATTGGGATTTCTTTTGAAGGATTTATCCCAAAACAAACACTTTCAACTCACCTGTATCCTCATTTATCTCATTCTGTCCATTTTTAGCAAACCCATTGTTGACATCAGGACTAATTCTCTTTTGGACGGATACTATCTGTTGTGGCCCATCTGGTCTGTTGCCGGAATCATAACTTTAAACACGCTATTTGAGAATCTGCACAAGATTTCCAATGCCTCTATATGTTCTTGCACACTAGAATGGGTTGGAAAGCATTCAATGACAATATATGTTGTTCATTGGCCAATCATCATGATTATTTTTCGTATCCTTTTATGATTACAGAGCATGAAGATTTCCGTTACCATACCTGCATATAAGGCCGCATTTCTTAAAGAAGCGATTGAGAGTGTTGCGGCTCAAACATATCCCGACTGGGAACTTATCATTGTCGATGATTGTTCTCCCGAAGACCTTAAGAGCATTGCCGAACCGTTCCTGAACGATGCACGTATACGGTATTTCCGCAACGAGAAAAATTGTGGTGCCCTGAATGTTGTTGACAATTGGAACATTTGCCTCAAACACTGCTCCGGTGACTATGTCCTTTGCATGGGCGACGATGACCGATTGCTTCCGTACTGCCTTGAAGAATATCTAAGGATTATGGAGAAATATCCTCATTTGAATGTCTACCATGCGCAAACCCAAATTATCGATGAACGCGGTAAAATCATTGGCTTGCAGGAAGGGCGTCCGGAATACGAAACATGCAAAGACATGCTGCTCCGTCAATGGAAACATGCCGGCAAACAGTTTTTGGGAGACTTCCTGTTTTCAAGGAGATGGCTTGAAGATCATGGAGGATACGTTAAATTCCCCCTCGGATTGACCAGCGACAGAGCTACGGCCAATCTGGCAGCAAAAGACAACGGCATTGCCAATGCTCAAAGCGTATTGTTTGAATACAGAGACACGCCACTGACGATTTCCCGCTCGCAAAATCTGCGCATTGCAATACACGCATGTAACGATGCGTACAAATGGTACTCCCTGCATTTTGCAGGCATGCTGCCACAAGAATACCACGGATACTACGTTTCGAGGATGACGGACATGATCTATCTTGACGTACAAAGCCAACGTCTTTTAGAAGCTTTTTACTGGCTCAAAGTCAAGAACTCTCTCATCCTGACGTATCCCCAAATCATAAATGCATGCCTTAGAGGATTACTTTCCTCCCTAAGACGATAAACACAACGTGATGATCAGCATAACAGATAAGAGCAAATGTTGCGGATGCACGGCCTGTCAGCAGGGCTGCCCCAAACACTGCATCGAAATGCAAGAGGATAACGAAGGATTCGCTTATCCCGTCGTTAATACTGATTCATGCATTGAGTGCGGTCTTTGCGAAAAAATATGTCCTGCAATAAATCCCGATACCTCCTCTCCAAAATTGCCTGCAAGCTATGCATGCAAAGCCCTAAATGAGGAGCTTCGGCTCAACAGCTCATCCGGCGGCATGTTTACCGTCCTGGCAGAAAAAGTTATCGACATGGGAGGAGTCGTCTTCGGCGCCTGCTTCAGCGAAGACTGGTCTGTCGTTCACGGTTATACGGAAACACGGCAAGGTCTTAAGCAATTCAGAGGCTCTAAATATGTCCAAAGCCGCCAGGGAAATACTTATCGGGAAGTAAGAGACTTCTTAGCCGCCGGAAGATTGGTCTTATTCTCCGGCACCCCATGCCAAGTTGCCGGTCTGAATCATTTCCTGAGAAAGAAGTATGAGAATCTGTACACGGTGGATTTCGTCTGTCACAGCATTCCGAGTCCGCTCGTATGGAAAATGTATTTGGAAAGCAAGCGGGGGAACACACCTTTCAAGCATATAACGTTTCGGGACAAGACGTCCGGATGGCGCAACTACGGGTTGAAGATTGAATCTGACCACGACACCGTCGAACAGGGATCCAAAGACAAGAATCTGTACATGCGCGCATTTTTGGAGAACCTCACGGTCAGGCCCTCCTGTTTTAATTGTCCGGCCAGGAATTACACATCCGGCAGCGACATCATGCTGGCGGACTGCTGGGGACTGGAGAAGTATCACCCGGAGATTGACGACAACCGGGGGATGTCACAAGCCTTGATCCTGACGAAGAAGGGAGAACAGCTTTTTGATGCATGCAAAGAAGATATCTTCTGCCTCAGCATTCCCTATACGGAAGTGGAAGACAAATCACTTCATCTTCCCATTACCGCGTCAACCCGACCGCACCCTTACAGAGATTATTTCTTCGCAAACATTCGAAAGCAAGCTCTGGAGCAACTGCTTGCCTCCTGCCTGAAGAAGGGAGACATTCGCTCAAAAGTTATAGAGAGCGCAAAAACCGCCGGAAGAATATTTGGACTCGGCATAATTTACAGACTATGGAAAAAAACAAGAAAATAGCTCTGTTCACCTGTCACGAAGACCTGAACTATGGCAGTATGCTGCAAGCCTACGCTCTGGTTACGGCCATCAGGAAACTTGGATATGATGCCGAGTATATCACATATCGCATTTATGCCAGGCAAAACCGTTTCGTGAAATACCTGAAACGACTCGCCAAATCCTTCTTGTCGGCAACGGGTTTGAGAAAGGAGCGCAACCCGTTCCAATTTTTCAACACCAAGGCCTTTGCCGCCACAAAAGCTGCATTTCAAGAATTTCACAGACAATGGATACCTGCATCCCTCAAGGTATACTATTCCAACACCATAACTTCCGAACTTGACCCTGAAGAATACAGCACTTTCATCGTCGGCAGCGACCAGCTGTGGAGTCCTCTCCTATATGCCTGCGACAGCCGTATACCCTATTTCCTCGACTTTGCCGCACTCCCGTCACGAAGCTCCTACGCCACCAGTCTCGGGACAAGCAATATCCCGGAAGAATACAAGCTGATTTTGAAAGAAAAGCTGTCGGCGTTCGACAACATTTCCTGTCGAGAGACCTTCAACACCAAGATGCTTTCCGACCTGCTGAACAGAAACGTCAGTCACGTCCTCGACCCCACCCTGCTTTTATCCGTCGAAGATTGGAACAAAGTCGCAACGGAGCCTCCTGTAAAGGGCGACTACATTCTGGCTTATATTCTCGGCGAAAAAGACAGCGTCACCGAATTTGCCCATTCGCTCGGTCAACAGAAGAGACTCCCCGTTTACTTCATTGTCACCCAACCCAAATATCTGAGCTATAGCAATGCGCTCACAGGGATTGGTCCGGACGCATTTATCGGGCTGGTCAAGAATGCCCGCTTTGTCGTAACGGATTCCTATCACGGCTGTCTGTTCTGCATCATCTTCGGCACACAGTTCTTCGCATTCAGCAAGCGGGAAGGAAGCGTTGACACTCAAGACAACATACGCATTCTGGAAATTCTGCAAGTCCTGGGATTAGAGGACAGATTTTGGGACGACACGCGTCAAACGCCCCTCCGTGACTGCAATTTCCAACAGGCTCACGAAAAGATTGCCGACAAACGGCAAACTTCCCTAAAATATCTGTCAGGCTGCCTGCAATAATACAAATATGGCATTCAACATAGCATATATTCTAAACTCCACTCTGCCTAATGCCGGGTCGACAAAAGCCTTCCTTTCTCTCTTGGAAGGGGTGATGCGCCTGGAGGTTAGACCCACCGTCATCGTACCGGATGACAACGGAGTATGCCGCACGCTGCGGGAAATGGGGGTTGACCTGCATGTGGTGAGATTTAAGCATAACACCTATCCGGATCTGAACTCCGCAAAAGACGCCATACTGTTTCTCCCCAGGATTGCAGGCCGCATGTGGATGAACCGCAGGGCAAGCGCAGCCGTCAAGAAGATCCTGCTGGAAAGAAGGATTCAACTTGTGCACACCAATGTCAGCGTTGTCAGTGTAGGCATGACGGCCGCACAAAGTCTGGGGATTCCGCACGTGTTCCATTTCCGTGAATACGGTGATCTCGACTTTGGCATGAGATACTTCCCTTCGAAAGATATCTTTTACCGCAGAATCGCGCAAAGCGGCAGCCGCTTCATCTGCATTACAAGGGGGGTAATGGCCCATCACAACTTGCCCGTGGATCGCACGCGCGTCATTTACGACGGCGTTAAGAAGCATAGAGACACCATGCCTGACGAGGACAGGGGGAACTACTTCATGTATGCCGGCCGAATTGAACCGACAAAAGGACTTATAGAACTGCTGAAGGCTTACCGTGAAGCATTAAGTGCAAGCGAACATCTGCCCGCTCTCAAGATTTTGGGAGCACCGTCGGATGCGAATTATTTACAAGAGGTCATGAGTTACGTTCTTAATCACCACCTGGACGGTCATCTTGAATTTCTGGGCGAAAAAGACAACATCGACCACTACATGGTAAACGCGCTGGCCATCATCATTCCGTCCAGATTTGAAGGCTTCGGCTTCTGCATGACCGAAGCCATGTTTAACGGCTGCATCGTCTGCGGATACAACAATGCCGGAACAAAGGAGCAATTTGACAACGGTCTGCAATTGACCGGCGCTCCTATAGGTTTCCCGTATAACACTCAGGAAGAATTAAAGGAACTGCTGCTCCGACTGTCAACGACAGCCAAGGCAGAATTGGACCCATACCGTCAGCGTGCTTTTCGCGCCGTCAACGAGTTGTACACAGCCGAAACCCATGCGAACACGGTGTATACTTTCTACCGGGACATCCTTGGCAACTTAAACGTATAAGACAAAACAACTGAAATAATATCTGTGATGAAACCCAGAATCTTCGCATACTACCTCCCTCAATACCACCCGTTTCCCGAGAACGACGAGTGGTGGGGCAAAGGATTCACCGAATGGACCAATGTCGCCCGGGCAAGAAAACTCTTTCCCGGTCACAAACAGCCGCATATTCCCGCCGACTTGGGCTTCTACGACCTGCGTCTTCCCGAGGCGCGCGA
>X369_Koala__coassemble_79_pt1 | contig 23989 bp, 14 predicted proteins | sample X369_Koala__metabat2_high_PE_008 | metagenome-assembled genome bin X369_Koala | reverse complement strand
CCCCTGTTGTGGGGTTCGTAGGCAGAAATCAGCTGCATGGCGCGCACTTTAGGGGCGCCGCTCAGCGTGCCGGCGGGGAAAGTGTCCATAAAGGCCTTCACGGGATCGGCGCCTTCGTTCAGAGTGCCCGACACGCGTGAGACGAGATGAATCACGTGGGAGTAATACTGCAAATCCTTGTAGAAGTCCACCTTGACGTCGTGACAGTTGCGGCTGAGGTCGTTGCGGGCCAGGTCCACCAGCATCACGTGTTCGGCGTTCTCCTTGGGGTCGTTGCGCAGGAATTCTGCGCCTTTGCGGTCGGCTTCGGCGTCGCCTGTGCGGCGTGTGGTGCCGGCGATGGGGTCGATGTAGGCTTTATACATTGAACCTTGACCATTGGTCGCCAGACATCTGTCGATGCGGCAATGCGTCTCGGGCGAAGAGCCGAAGATGCGGAAGCCTCCGAAGTCGAAATAGAAGAGGTAGGGGCTCGGATTGATGCTCCTCAGGGCGCGATAGAGTTTGAAGTCGTCGCCGTGATATTTCTGGATGAAACGGCGCGAAAGCACGATCTGGAACACGTCGCCGCGCTTGCAGTGTGCGATGCCCCGACGGATGTTGGCCTTGTGCTCTTCGTCGGTGAGAGTGGAGCTGGCTTCGCCGTCGGGATGGAAGTCGTATGTCTGCACGTTGCTCCTGTTCATCATGCGCAGCACTTCGTCGAGCGTCTCCTCCGATCCCAGCGTGGCTGCCGTGAGGCGGTTGCTGTGGTGGTCGAAGGCAATCACCGTGCGGAAGAGGATGTAGAGGATGTCGGGCGCGTCATTCTTCTCCTGCGTCTCGTCCTTCACATCGATGGGTTCGAGATAGCGCACGCTGTTGAACGAGGTGTATCCGAAGAGTCCGAAGAGTTCCTTGTTCTCGCCCTGAATGTTGATGTTGTCGATGAGAGCGTGTATGGCGTCAGAAGGGCCGAAATCTTCGGTAATTTCGTGTGTTTTGGTTGTGCCGTCGGGATATTTCATGCAGGCTTCTCCGTGGGCTACGGCGACGGAGGCCAGAGGGTCGATGCCGATGAACGAGCGTGAATGTGTGGCGTCGTGATAGTCGGAGCACTCCATCAGCGCGCTCTGGGGATAGAGGTCGCGCAGACGCAGATAGACGCCGACGGGCGTGAAGAGATCGCCCAGGACGGTGCGGCTTGCGGTGTTGAACTTAAAAGTTTCCATATTCTCCTGCCATTGATTTGTTTTTGAGATAGGTTTCGACGTCTTTGTCGCCGCGTCCGCTTACGGTGAGCACCACCACTTCGTCCTTGCGGAACTTGAGTTTCGGGAGCACCGCCAGCGCATGTGCCGACTCGATGGCGGGGATGATGCCCTCCATGCGGGTCAGCTCGTAGCCGGCTCGGATGGCTTCGTCGTCGTTGATACTCAAGACGTTGGTGCGTCCACTCTTGGCCATGTGGCAATGCATCGGGCCGACGCCGGGATAGTCCAGTCCGGCCGAGATGGTGAAGGCCTCTTCGATCTGGCCGTCCTCGTTCTGCATCACGAGCATCTTGGCGCCGTGCAGAATGCCTGTCGAGCCCTTGTGTATGGTGGCGGCGGTGTGGTCCGTCTGCCATCCGTGACCGCCGGCTTCGGCGAGCACAATTTTCACGCGTTCATCGTCCATATAGTGGTAGATGGTGCCGGCTGCGTTGCTGCCGCCGCCGATGCAGGCGATGAGGGTGTCGGGATAGTCGCGGCCCTCCTTCTCCTGCAACTGCCATTTGATCTCCTCCGAGATGACGCTCTGCATGCGGGCCACGAGGTCGGGATAGGGGTGGGGCCCCATCGTCGAGCCGACGAGATAGTAGGTGTCGGAGGGATGCTGACACCAGTCGCGAATGGCCTCGGAACAGGCGTCGGAGAGCGTCATGTTGCCGGTGCGCACGGGGTTGACTTTGGCGCCCAACATCTTCATTCTCTCCACGTTGGTGTGCTGGCGCTCCACATCGGTGGCGCCCATGAAGATCTCGCACTGCATGCCCATCAGGGCGCATACGGTCGCTGTGGCCACACCGTGTTGTCCGGCGCCCGTCTCGGCGATGATGCGCGTCTTGCCCATCTTGCGCGCCAGGAGGATCTGGCCGATGGTGTTGTTGATTTTGTGCGCTCCCGTGTGGTTGAGGTCTTCGCGTTTGAGGTAGAGGCGACAGCCGTAGTGCTCGCTCAGGCGTCGGGCGAAGTAGAGGGGCGAAGGTCGTCCGGCGTAGTCCTTGAGCAGCGAGCGGAACTCCGTCTTGAACTCCTCCGAAGCGATGATCTCGCGATACGAGGAGCGCAGCTGCTCCACAGTGGCGTAGAGAATCTCGGGCACATAGGCGCCGCCGAACTCTCCGTAATAGCCGTTTTCATCCACATTGTAGGTCTTTTCCATCTTTTTTGTGTGTATGTGTGTTGTTGTTTATGTTTGTCCGGTCTCAAAAGAAAGGCCCGTCGTGGGAGCGACAGGCCTTTTTCTATTTCTTCTTGCAAATCTTTCAGGTGCATACGGCGGTCTTCTCACGATCTTTGGAACCTTGAGCTGCGCCACCACCAGAAGTTTGCCGTCATTTTCATTGTGTGTTGTTTGTGTCTTTTTACGTGTTTCGACGTTTTCGAGTGCAAAAGTACGACTTTTTTTGTAATCTGCAAACATTCAGGCGATTTTTTTTTCGAAAATTTTTCAAATCCTGGTTTCATCCTCCCCTCAGAGGCTTCTCAAAGGCTTATCAGAGGGTTCAATTGTGCCATCGTCTGAAGTTCCGGCCGTAGAGTCGCCGCAGAGCCGCTGCATAGGTGCTGCATCAGTGCTGCATAGGTGCTGTTTATACGAGAGATAGTCGAGAGGTGAACGAGAGGTGAACGAAGGCAGAACGACGGTTGTGGGGAGTAATGTATTTAATGAATAAACAGCATCATTTTGAGGGAGAAACATCAAAAAATTAACTTTTTTTGAAAAAAATGCTTTCGCGCGTACACTATTTAAAAAAAATGCGTATCTTTGTCCTCGTTGTTGAGCAATTTGTGAATCAAAATATAAGTTTAACTCTTAAATCCAATCTGAAAAACCAACGAACCAGACAACATGAAAAACACCTCAAGCTCTTCAGCTCCAAGCTGATGAGCGCAGCGACGCCCGGGCGGCGCCGGCTGCATTAAAGATTTCGAATTCAAAATCTTATTTAACTAACAAAACTAAACAATGAAAAAAACTTCTATTCCTATTGGCCGTGTTGCTCGGCTTCGTTTCGGGCATCAAGGCGCAGGAGGATGTGACGTCGCAGTACTTGTCGAATGCCGATCTGTCGACCGTCAACAGCGGTTGGACGTACTATTCGGATGCGTTCAAATATACGGATTGGAAGACGGACGGTGATGTTCCCGTTGTGGAATTCTATTCCCAGTGGTCTGCCAGTCCTCAGTCAATGACGCAAAAGGACTTTAAGTTCTCTCAGACCGTCACTCTTCCCGCAGGCGATTACCGCATTGCAGTAAACGCCTTCTACCGTTACGGTAACGGCGACGGAACCAATCCTGACAAGGCTTGGATTTTTGCCGGAGAGAAAAAGAAAAACGTAGTTGGGCTTTCGAGTGCCGGTGTAGCCGGCTACTCCGGATCCAACGATCTTTACAAAGCAGCCAATGCTTTCAGCCTGGGTGACTTCTCCAACGCATTCGATTTCACCGTTGAAAGCGAGCAGGAAATTACGCTGGGATTCCAAGGTTATTTCGATCGCACCCTTTCTTGGTGTATCCTCGGTCCGGTGAAGCTCTACAAATATAGTCTTGAAGACTACTTGGTGGCTTATCGTGCTAAAGTGTCAGAGGCAAAGGCTCTTTATGAGACTCCCATGAATAGCGGTGTGTTGGCCGACTTGAAGGGCGCCATTGTCGATGAGTCCACTTTCAGTTACGGCTCTCAGGTAGTCGCTGCTATGGACAACATTGACTCCAAGATTGCCGCTTGCAACACCAGCATCGCCAATTATCAAGAGGCTCTTGTCATCATCAATGCAGCAAGTGCCCTTGATGCCTCCGGTCAGACTAGCTACGCTGCCAACGAGACTGTTCTCGAGATCAAGGCCGGTTACGACAACAAGACTCTTGTGGTTGTCAGCGACGACCAGAAGGCCCTCTGTCAGGCTGCTCTCACTGATGCAACGAAGGCACAAACGACAGCGGGATCCGACTGGACTTCACTCATCAGCAACCCTAGTTTTGAGACCGGCAATTTCACAGGTTGGACGAATAACAGCATGGCTACCCAAAACAATACCTCTTTCGAGAAAGTTGGTGTCTATTATGCTGAAGCCTGGCAGCCGAACGGCACGAGAAGCGTGAAACAAACCGTGAGCGCAATGCCTTCGGGTGTATATCGTCTGTCTGCAAAGGTCAAGGCTCGCGGTGTGACATCTGCAAAGCTCTACGCTAACGGCGTAGATAAGGCTGTTACTATTGCCGATGCCACTGCAGATTACTCCGTAGAGTTTGCTTGCGATAATAATGCAGATGTAGAAATCGGCTTTGAGGGTGTCGGCACAGGCGCAGGTTCAAGCTGGCTTTGCGTCGACAACTTCACGCTGACGCTAGTAAGTTCGGGTCTTCCCGACGTCGTACCTGTTGTAGGCAAGATGAATGCTACAGTTGCTGCTGCTCAAACGACAGCAATTGAGACCTATGAGGCAAACCGCACTGTGGCTAACTACAACGCCGCAGCTGCAGCTATTGCTGCCGCTCAGGCTTCGATTGATGCCTATGCCGTAGGTAAGGCAGCTTTGGATAAGGTAGATAACATTTTGGCTAATACCAATGTCTATACAGTTGAAGCATACACTACATTCGGTGAGGCCAAACTCGCATCCCAAAATGGTTACGACAACGGCACTTGGACCAACGATGAGGCTCAGGCTTACGGTTCGACCGTATTCGGTACCGGTTGGCGCACAAATGCTACCATTGACGATTTCCTCATCAGCGCTTGGGACGCAGCTCCCAGAGATTGGAGCACATATCACATTAACACATGGTCAACTACAGGCGATTCAGGCAATCCCAACTTTGTTGCTCCCTGTTTTGAGTATTGGACTGGTGACAATACAACTCTGGCAGATAAGACGATGACCGCTACTTTGGGCGGCTTCGCTCCCGGTGCAACATACAAGGTTGCCATGACTGTTTGTGCTGGCGTGAATACCGGTGTGGAACCTTCTACGGCTCCTACGGGCGTCACCCTGCAGCTGAACGATGGTGAAGCAGTTAGCGTTTGCACAGGCGATCGCATCGCAGAAACACGTTTCTACGAAGGCACGTTTGAAGCTAATGCGACGATTGGCGCTGATGGTAACTTGGTAATCAAACTGAATGTTGCCAGCACCAATGCCAGCTGGGTTACATGGCGTGACGTGAAGTACACGAAGATTGCCGATCCTGTAGATCCCACACCTTCCAGAGAGGCTGTGGCCGTTAAGCTCACGGCTGCTCAGGGTCTGGTGAACGAGGTGATGAACGCCGACGTGGATGCTGACCTGAATGCCAAAATCGCCGCAACAGCCGGCTACGAAGAGAGCACCGACATCGATGCTTTGGAGCAGATGGCAAATGATCTGGACGTTGCTATTGCTGCTGCTCAGACCAGCGTTGCCAACTATCAGGAGGCTGCTGCTATCGTCAATGCTGCCAGCATTCTGGATGAAGCAGGTCAGGCTGTCTATAACAGCAACAATAAGGTGCTTGAGGTGAAGGCTGCTTACGACGCCAAGACTCTTGTGGCTGTGACCGAAGAGCAGAAGGATGTTTGTAAGGATGCTCTGAAGGTTGCCGTGAAGGCTCAGACCACCGACGGCGCCGACTGGACGCTGCTGATTGATAATCCCGGCTTCGAGGGCACCTTCAAGTCTGTAGCCAACCCCCAGGCTAACCGCGATATCTATCAGCCTGAAAGTTGGACGGCTGTTTGGGAGAACGGCAACGAGAACGATATGACCTCTCTCAACAGTAGCTGCACGCAGTGGAATAACTTTGCAGAAATGCTTCAGCCCGCAGACGGCGGCAACAATGTATATTGGGCTCGCTATCGTTGGGGCAACCAGTCTTCCATCACGCTTAAGCAGACGATTAACCTGCCCGCAGGTCTTTACGAAGTCGGCGCAGAAGGTTATCTCTCCAACGCTACTGACGGTAAGGCTACTCTGTCCGTTAAGTTCGGCGACGAAGTGGCTCTGACCGACTTCACGGATGCCGCTTGGACGAAGAAGGCGGTAGTCTTCTCTATCAGCGAGACTCAGGATGTAGAGATTCTCTACAACTTCACGGAGAGTAAGCAGGTTGAGATCAAGGCCGGTGTGGACAACTTCACGCTGACTTCTCGTGCTGCTGCCGATGCAGACGACTATGCCGCTCTGAATGCTGCCATTAAGAATGCAGAGTCCTTGAAGATTGGCTTCAAGGCCGGTGAGTACGCTCCCTACACCAACGTAGCCGTGCTCGCTCCTCTGGCTGCAGCCAAGGCTATTGACCAGACCGTTGTCAACACTAAGAGTGCTGTGGTGATTGCCACTTCTCTCCTCAACGACGCTCAGTCAGCTTGGGTTGAGAACGCTGAGAATATGCCCATCGTTTACAACGGCACATTCGTCGCTTCTGAAAACGACGGTGCTCCCGCAGGTTGGGAGACGGACAATGCTGCCGGTCTCGGCGGTGCATTGCACGCACGTGCGTTCGTTTTGAATCCCGGCGATGGCAACTATGACAGGCTCGCCTCCTTCGATCAGGGTGATGCTACGCGCAGCGCCTTCTACGTTCGCTTCGACGGTACGAACTCTACCCGTACTACCGACTACACCTACGGCGAAACCGTCGGTTACACGATGCCTCTTGAGGCCGGTGTTTACCGCGTGAAGCTGATGGCAGGCGGTTGGGGTCAGACTCAGCCTCTGAACGTGAAGTTTGAGGATGCAGAGAGCACCATCAAGGGCGAACAGACGGTCGAGATGACTAACCTCGCTGACGGCTCCGGAGTTGCTGCGTCCTTCAACTTCCTCTCTGAGGTTGCTGCCGGCGACTACAAACTGGTAGTTTCCAACGGCAACATTGATGCGAACAATGCTGCCGCCTTCAGCAATGTGGAGATTACGCTCGAGATGACGGCTGCCGAGCTCGCAGCTCTTCGCGAGGAAATCATCTTGCTCAGGACTCAGGTTGAAGGCTACACCGAATTGCCCGAGCCTTTGGCTACGGAGGCTGCAGCCGCTGTAGGTGAAGCCTATGCCTATATCAACGAGCATGAGTGCGATCCTGCGAAGCTCAACGCTTGCAAGGACCGTCTGCAGGCTGTGGTTGATGCTGCTGCTCCTAAGACCGACTACACTGACTACATCATCAATGCCGACCTGAGCGATAGCGAAAGCACCGCTTGGAACTTGGCAGGCACGAAGGGCTATCACAACTCTGGCAACGCAGTAACTTGCGGCAACAACGCCGTATTTGACTTCTGCCAGGTTGTTCAGAATCTGCCCGCAGGTCAGTACAAGCTGACGGCAAAGTCTGCTTACCGCTACAGCGGCAGCGAGGCCGATGAGTATGCCGCTATCGAAGCCGGCACGGAGACCAAGTTCGCCAGCCTGTATGCAAAGGTAGGCACCAAGACCTTCAGCTCTCTCGTACAGAACCGCTGGGACGGCGCATCCGATGTGGACTACGCAGCCGGTTCCGGTTCCGTTGTGGTTAACGAGAAGTTTGTGCCCAACAGCACTGCGGCTGTGAAGGCGTGGTTCAATGCCGACAAGTATGTCAACGAAGTTGTCTTCAACCTGACGGCTGACGGCGATGTAACCATCGGTATTGCTAAGGACGCACAGCCCGCAGCCGGTGACTTCACCGTAATCGGCGGTTGGACGCTGACTCGTCTGGGCGACGCTCAGCCTGAATACGCTATCACCGTAGCTCCCGCAGAAAACGGTAACGTCGTTGCCGACAAGGTAACTGCCGCTGCAGGTGAAACCGTTAAGGTTACGGCAACTCCCGATGAGGGTTACATGGTTGATTATGGATACTACGTCTACAACGAGACGCAGTACGACTTTGAGAGCATTGATATGGAGCACAACATTGCTACCTTCACGATGCCCGCAGGCCCCGTTTCAGTCGTACTTGCCTTCAAGCAGGCTAAGGTTGCTTATCAGTTCGTTCCCAGCGAGTGGGGTGCAGGCGATCCCGGTCGCATCAGTCCTGAAAATGTGGTGGCCAACGACGTTGCCGGAACTATCACTGTGGACAAGACCGGTGCAAACAATGTTAACCTTAACTTCCACACGACAAAGAGGTATGTTCTCAGCGCAAGCCAGCGCTACTTCGTGATCAAGGCTACCGGTCTCGCCACTGGTGATACTGACAGCTATCTCTGGTGGCTCAACCACAACAACAATGGCAGTCAGATTGTTCCTACAGCCATCTTTGTAGAGAACGGTGAAACCGTCTTTGCATGGGATGCTATCACGAGCGGCATCGGCGGCACTATTGGCCTTGAGGAGACAGAACTCAACGGCACAGCTGAGTGGACCACAACCTTCGGCATGACGCTGGCTGACGCAAACGTTCCTGCTGTAATCAGCTACATTGGCTTCCAGGAGACTATTCCTGAGCCTGTAGAAGAGGAGGCTTATGAGTTCGTTCCCAGCGAGTGGGGCGCAGGTGATCCTGGTCGCATCAGTCCCGAAAATGTTGTCGCTGACGATGAAATGGGCACCATCACTGTTGACAAGACCGGTGACAACAATGTTTGTCTCCTCTTCAAGACCAACAAGCTCTACTATGTGGAGAATGTTGACTACTTCGTTATCAAGGCTAAGGGTGTCAGCACCGAAACCGGTGCTTCTTACCTCTGGTGGCTGAATGGTAAGAATGACAATGGTGCACAGTTTGCTCCCACTTCGACCGCTACTGAGACCGATGGCACCATCATCCTCGAGTGGAAGATCAGTGAGTGCGGCAACATTGGTGAAAACATCAATCCCGTTGGCAAGAGTTATCTCCTCGGCGGTGAAGGATGGACCACCACCTTCGGCCTGACTCAGGCTGATGCTCTGACGCCTGTTGTCATCTCTTACATCGGTTACGGTACGAAGAGTGCAACAGCTATCAGCGCTGCAAAGAGCCAGGATGCAGAAGGCGCTCTGAAGGACGGCAAGTACCTCATCAAGGGTGAGATTGTCATCGTGAAGAACGGCAAGCTGTACAAGGCAAACGGTCAGCTGAAGTAAACATGCTCATCACTTTCCTCCTCCGCTTCCATCGGGAGCGGGGAGCGAAAGACGCTTTAAAGAGGAAGTCCCGCCCGGTGCGGGGCTTCTTCCGTTATAAATATATAAGGTGCAAAGCGAGTGCAAGCAAGCAAAGCAGAAAAAGAGAAAAGCAAAAATGATGATATTTTTGGCCGTTTCGCGGAAAATTCGTATTTTTGCGGGGAAAAGGACAGATTTATGGCAGATAACGTGCAACCACAGGACGGACTGACACACCATTTGAACCAGATGTACCAGAACTGGTTCCTGGACTACGCTTCATACGTGATATTGGAGCGTGCGGTGCCCCATCTCCAGGACGGATTCAAGCCTGTGCAGCGACGCATCCTCCATTCGATGAAGCGGATGGACGACGGCCGCTATAACAAAGTGGCCAACATAGTGGGACACACGATGCAGTTCCATCCTCACGGCGACGCCAGCATCAAAGACGCGCTGGTGCAGCTGGGGCAGAAGGATCTGCTGATCGACTGTCAGGGTAACTGGGGCAACATCCTCACCGGCGATGACGCTGCTGCCGGACGTTACATCGAGGCGCGTCTGTCGAAGTTTGCCCTTGATGTGGTGTTCAATCCCAAGACGACGGAGTGGAAACTCTCCTACGACGGCCGCAACAAGGAGCCTATTGCGCTGCCGGTGAAGTTCCCGCTGCTGCTGGCGCAGGGCGCCGAAGGCATCGCCGTAGGTCTGTCGTGCAAAATACTGCCCCACAATTTGGGCGAAATCTGTGAGGCTGCCGTGAAATATCTGCGCGGGGAGGAATTTCATCTCTATCCCGACTTTCCCACGGGCGGCTCCATCGATGTGTCGCGCTACAACGACGGACAGCGCGGCGGCGTGGTCAGAGTGCGCGCCAAGATAGAGAAGCGCGACAGTAAGACGCTGGCCATCACGGAGCTGCCTTTCGGCAAAACCACCGGCACCGCCTCCAAGCCCTCCACCTTCATCGACAGCATACTGAAGGCGGCCGAGAAGGGCAAAATCAAGGTGCGCAAAGTGGAGGACATGACGGCAGCTACGGTGGAAATCCTGGTGCATCTGCAGCCGGGTGCTTCGAGCGACAAGACCATCGACGCCCTCTATGCCTGCACCGACTGCGAAGAGAGCATCTCGCCCAACTGCTGCGTCATCGACGACCGCAAGCCGATGTTCCTCACCGTGAGCGATGTGCTCAAGCGCAGTGTGGACAACACGCTCAATCTGCTCAAACAGGAGCGTCTCATCCGTAAGGGAGAGCTCACGGAGCAGCTGCATTTTGCTTCCCTGGAGCAGATCTTCATCGAGGAGCGCATCTACAAGGACCGCCAGTTCGAGCAGGCCAAGACGATGGACGAAGCCTGTGAGTGGATTGACGAACGTCTGACGCCCTGGTATCCGAAGATGGTGCGTGAGGTGACGAAGGAGGACATCCTGCGTCTGATGGAAATCCGCATGGCCCGCATCCTCAAGTTCAACAAGGACAAGGCAGAGGAGCACATTGCCGCCATCAAGGCTGAAATCAAAAAGATTGACCGTGAACTGGCCCACATGGTGGACGTCACCTGCGAGTGGTTTGACTACATACGCGAGAAATACGGCAAGGACCATCCGCGTCTGACGGAAATCAAGAGCTTTGACACCATCTCTGCCGCCAAAGTGGTGGAGGCCAACCAGAAGCTCTACATCAACCGCGAGGAGGGCTTCATCGGCACCGGACTGAAGAAGGACGAATACATCTGCAACTGTTCCGATATCGACGACGTGATTCTCTTCTACCGCGACGGCACCTATAAGGTGGTGCGCGTGCAGGAGAAGCTTTTCGTGGGCGAGACGGAGAAGTCGAAGAACGAGGGCCGTAAAGCGGAAATCATCCATGTGGCCGTGTTCAAGAAAAACGACGCCCGTACCATCTACAACTGCGTCTATCGCGACGGTCGGGGCGGCAACTACTATGTGAAGCGTTTCAACGTCACCGGTGTGACGCGCGACAAGGAATACGACGTGACGAAAGGCACGCCCAAGAGCCGCGTAAACTACTTCACCAGCAACGCCAACGGCGAGGCGGAAATCATCAAGGTGATTCTCAAACCCAATCCGCGCCTGAAGAAGATCTTCTTCGACTACGACTTCTCGCAGTTGGCCATCAAGGGACGCGCCTCGCTGGGCAATCTGCTCTCGAAGAACGACATCGCACGCATTCTTCTCAAGAGTCAGGGCGGCAGCACTTTGGGCGGTCGCAAAGTGTGGTACGACAAGGACGTCAACCGTCTCAACTACGACGAGCAGGGCACGTGCTTGGGCGAGTTCCAAAGCGACGACCAGATTCTTGTGGTCCGTTCCAACGGCGAGTTCTATCTTACAGGCTTCGATTTGAACGTGCACTTTGAAGACGACGTGATTCGCATCGAAAAATACGACGAAGGCAAAGTTTGGACTGCTGTACTCATAGATGAGGAGCAAAACGGTTTCTGCTACATCAAACGCTTCGCTTTGGAAGCCTCGAAGAAGAAACAGAGCTTCATAGGAGAGAATCCCGACAATCGTCTGCTCCTTTTGACCGACACGCCGTACGCCCGCCTGAAAGTGATTATGGGCGCGCCGGACGATTTCCGCGAGCCTATAGAGTTGGATGCCGAGTCCTTCATTGCAGTCAAGAGCACGAAGGCCAAGGGCAAGCGCATCACCACCTTCAAGGTGGCGCGCGTGGAGGAGTTGGAACCCTTGCGTGTGCCGGAGGCGCCGCAGCTATCTGAGTTTCAGGCTGAAGACGACGAAGAGGCTGAATATGTCGAGGACGCGGAGAGTCAGGAGGACGTAAGAGACGAGCTCAATGGCCAGATGCATCTCGACTTTGATTAAGAAAGGGGTGATTATCACCCTCTGTGTGCTGTCGGTGTTTCCGCTCCGCTCACAGGTGCGTGAGAATACTTTTCAGCTGGGCTTCGGCGGCATCCGTGTGCAGGACACCTATCTCTCGCCGCTCAAATACTCGGGTTGGCAGCTTTCGATGTTTTGGATGACGGAGCGCGAGAGCGGTTTTTTGTGTCAGGTTCAGGGCCAGTTCTCCAAAACCAACGCCGTCGGCACCGTGATGTCCAAACCCCGTATGCTCGGAGGCGGTGTGAGTGTGGATGCCGGATGGCACTATAGGTGGTGTCCCACAGAAAATTTGCGTCTCACGCTCGGCGCCTTGGGTGGTCTGTATGCCGGTGTACTCTACAATGAGAACAACACCAACAACCCTGCCAATGCACACGCCAACATCCGTTTCTCCGCCACTGTAGGCGCGCGTTATTCGTTCCCTCTTTGGGGGCGCACCTGGCGTGTGGATTATAAGGCTGATGTCCCGGTCATCGGCGTGCTCTTTTCGCCGGAATACGGACAGAGTTATTATGAAATGTCGGAGTACGGCATGAGCGGATGCTTCAAGCCTCTGTGGTTCGGCAACGGACTGAATCTGCGGCAGCAGCTCTCGCTCGACATTCCTTTCAAGAACTTCTATCTGCGCGTGGCTTATGCCAACGACATTCGCCAGCAATCGGTCAACGACCTCAAGTGGCATGACTGGGGGCATACGGGCATGATAGGTTTTGTGCGCAGATTTTCATTAGTAAAAATCAGATGAGGACAAGACTGACGATAGGGATATTGAGCCTGACGTTTCTGCTTGGGGGATGTGTCAGCGAGGAGCCGTTTGAGAATACTTATGTCGGTAATGTCGAAGCCCTTTGGCAGATGATCGACGAACACTACTGCTTCCTGACCTACAAGAAGCAGACGCTCGGCGTAGATTGGAAGGAGGTGAGGGGCCGCTATCTTGCCGCGAGGTTGGACACGATGAATGCGTACAATCTCTTCGACCATTGTGCCGCGATGCTCTCGGAGCTGAAGGACGGACATGTGAACCTCTATTCTACGGCTGATGTGGGGCGCAACTGGTCGTGGAAGGAAGACTATCCCAAGAATCTCGATATAGAGTTGCGCGAGAGTTATCTCGGCACTAAGTATAAAATTGCCGGCGGTCTCAAATACAGGATTCTGGAGCGGGAGCGTGTCGACGAGGAGGGGCGGACAGTGAAGGACAGTGTGGGCTATATTGTCTACGAATCGTTCTCTTCTGCTGTCAGCCACAGTTGCATCAACGAGGTGCTCTATTATTTTATAAAATGTAAGGGTATCATTCTGGATATTCGTGGCAATGGAGGCGGCAAACTGGACAACTGCGACATCTTGTCTTCCCACTTCTTTGAGAAAAAGACTCATGTGGGCTATATGTCCCACAAAACCGGCAAAGGATGGGACGACTTTTCGTCGTTGGAGCCCGAATACATCACTCCGCCCGACTACATATGTTGGCTGCGTCCCGTCGTTGTGCTGACCAATCGCAGTTGCTATTCCGCCGCCAACACTTTCGTGCGCAACATGAAACATGCTCCCAATGTCATCGTGGCCGGAGACTGCACGGGTGGGGGAGGCGGCATGCCTTTCAATGCAGAGCTGCCTTGCGGATGGGGCCTTCGTTTTTCTGCCTGCCCTCAATATGACGCTCGGGGAGAAGTGGTGGAGCATGGCATCAGTCCTGATGTCTTCTGTTCTTTGGATGATGAAAAGGCCAAAGAGGGCAAAGATTCCATGATAGAGACGGCTTTGACGCTTATTGAGTAACTTTTTATACCCGAATCGGGAAAAATAGGCGTACAATCTACTTTTTTGGCTTAAACATTTTGGTGGTTAAGGAAAATTAACTATCTTTGTAACCCACTTTGAAAAAATGGTGATAAAAAATATTGTTTAATCCAATAAAAAATGCGATATAATCGCGAAATAAAAATGAAGAAAATTCTTGTCATTACAGCTGTCTTGTCAGCATTGATGTGCTGCACGGAAGTTGCGGCGCAGGGTAATACCCTCGGTTTGGGTACAGAGTCGGAAAACACGCTCTCTTTGGCTGAGCGCATCTTCAAACTTGAGAAGAAGACGGAAGCCATCAGTATCTATTTCAACACCCATTTGTCTTTCCAGGATCGTTTCAACGGTGATGATAAGGGCGCATCTTTTGTCGGACGTCAGCTGCGTTTTGAGATGTTGGGCAACATCACCAAGCATTGGGGCTATCGCTTCCGTTATCGTCTCAATCGTCCCGGTGTGCAGCAGAGTGACAACTTTAGCAACAACATCGACTTCATGATGATACGTTACAAGTTCAACGACCGTTTCGAACTCACTGCCGGTAAAGAGGGTGTGGCTCTCGGCGGTTATCAGTATGACGACAATCCTATTCAGGTCCTGGAGTTTTGTGATTGGCTGACCGGTATTGACGGCTTCCATCTGGGATTTCAGGGCACTTATAATATGACCAAGAATCAAGCGTTGATTCTCAGCTTGCACAATGCCAACAACGATCGCACCAATGCTTATTATTTTGAGGATCCAACGATTAAATCGTCTCATTTTCCCTTGGGTGCAACTGCCTGTTGGTCGGGCAGCTTCTTTGGCGGCAAGCTGCAGACGCTTTGGTCTTACACATTGCTCAGTGAGGTACAGAACAACCTCGGTCATCTCTTGATGACGGGCACAAAGCTGAATATGAAGAAGTGGCAGTTGATTCTGGACTATTATGGAGCATGGGAAGATGTGGACCACCATAAGATAGTGTCTTCCGATATGACAAAGGCGCTCGGCACCACCACGTTGGCTCGTGACACGCGCTATCACAGTGTTCTCCTGGACGGGTGCTATCAGCCCACACCTCATTGGAATCTGACAGCCGGTGTGCGTTACGAAACGGCTTCAAGCTCTGCCGATCCTGCTTTCACAGGCTATCGGACCAACATCGGTTATCAGGCTGCAGTACAGTGGATTCCCGATCTCACCCAGGATGCCCGCATCTCATTGGCTTATATCGGGCGAACCACAAAATTTACCAACTCGGCTCTAGATAATTATAACCTCGATCGCATTGAGCTGAGTCTCATTTATCGTATCAAGGCATACTAATCACGTCGATTGAATACAAAAGAGAGCGTGTCGAAACCGACACGCTCTCTTTGTGCGTCATTAGCTTTATACTTGTAATCTCAGTTCTTACTGCTTATTCTTGCCTATCGCAAAAAGTATGATCACCATAAGCAACGGGCTGCCGATGAGACTCAAAGCCAGCCAGCCGGCTATATTCCGGTTGCGGCGTTGAGCCATTATCGCTACCATCACAAAGAGGGTTATCGTCACGGAAAGAGAGGCTACCACAGTAGCAAACGCCGTTGTGGAAGACATGTTGGAAAGAAGTTGGGGAATTCTGCCTATAAATCCTGCAATATCTGAAACGCCATGCAGAATACTGGAGAAATTATAGGAAGAAAATGCAGAAACGAGCAGAACCGTTAACAATATCGGAGCCACGAATTTGAGCATGACCAGATACATAGTCTTGCGACGGAACTTGTAGCCGTTGAGACGCATCTCACCCACCAAAAGCTTCGGTTTTGCCACCCATCCGATAAGTACGCAGGTGAAGATGGCAAGCACGGGCATGAACACATTATTGCTGACATAGTCGAAGATGTCCAGAATCTGAGCTGTAGCGCCATTGGGCAGGGGCAGTTCGAAATACCACACATTATAGCCCAAACATACCACTATAGACCAAACAAACCCTGTTCCTGCCATGATGATGACCGACTTGCTGCGCGTCCACCCGAACTTGTCCTTTACACTTGTTACGATGGCTTCCAAAATGGAAACCGCACTTGTCAGAGCGGCAAACAACACCATGAGGAAGAACACCATGCCTATCACCATGCCAAATACACCGAGACTGTCGAAAACCTTGGGCAGAGCAATAAACATCAATCCGGGGCCGGCCTTCATGCCCTCCGTTCCCATGAAGACATACACTACAGGGATAATCATGAGTCCTGCGAGGATAGCTATCAGGGTGTCGAAAATCTCAATGCGGTCCACGGCTTGTCCGAGATTCACCGTCTTCTTCATGTAAGAGCCGTAGGCCACCATGATACCCATTGCTATGGATAGTGAATAGAAGAGCTGGCCCATGGCGTCAAGACAAATCATCATAAAACGGCGCAACGTCAGTCCCTCAAAATTGGGAATGAAATAAACGGCAGCTCCTTCCAGACCTGTGCGTGTCTCTCCGTTGGCATCGGTGTTGGAGATGAAAAGACTGTAGACGCAGATGCTCGCCACCATAATGACGAGAGCCGGCATGATGATGCGGGAATACTTCTCAATGCCTTTCTCAACTCCTCGGTAAACGATAAAGAAACACATCAACGAGAAGAAAATGGTGAAAATTAGCGGTTCCCACTGCGCCGTGATGAATCCCCCGAAGAAGGAGTCGTCGGCAGCCAGTCCTCCGTCAAAGGCCAGGTAGGTGGCAAAATACTTCAGCACCCATCCGCCAATGACACAGTAATAGGGATAAATGATGTAGGGCACAACGAACGCCAGCCAACCGAGAAAGGCCCAGCGCTTATTGATGACACCGTAGGCAGTGAGAGGCCCTTGCTGCGTGCGTCGGCCGATGGCCACTTCCGTGATGAGCAGAGTGAAGCCGAAAGTCACTGCTAAGATGATGTAAATCAGGAGGAACAAGCCGCCGCCGTCGCGTGCGGCCAAATAAGGGAAGCGCCAAATGTTTCCCAGGCCTACTGCAGATCCTGCAGCAGCAAGCACAAAGCCCAGAGAACCGCTGAACGAATTTCTCCCTTCGCCTTCCTTCATGTGTTTTGTTTTTTTATCCATATTTATCTGTATGTTTGTTCAAAAAGACAAATGCGGACCCCTGAAGTACGGCTGAAAGGACTCGAACCTTCACGCTCGAAAGCACCAGATCCTAAGTCTGGCGTGTCTACCAATTCCACCACAACCGCAGCTTCAATCCGCAAAATCTTCACAAAGGTACAAAAAAGTTGATACTTCTTGGTCGTTGTCGGGCGGTTTTTCCCTTTATTTGTTTTTTTTTTCGTAATTTTGCGCCCGAATAATTATAAAATCACATAAAATGGCACAGCAAGAAGACGTTTTTAAGAAAATAGTTTCGCATTGTAAAGAATACGGATTTGTTTTTCCCTCAAGTGATATATACGACGGCCTCGGCGCCGTGTATGACTACGGTCAGAACGGTGTGGAGTTGAAGAACAACATCAAACAGTATTGGTGGCAGTCTATGGTGTTGCTTCACGAGAATATTGTGGGCATCGATGCTGCCATCTTCATGCATCCCACCACCTGGAAGGCTTCCGGCCACGTGGATGCGTTCAACGACCCTCTCATTGACAACCGCGACTCCAAAAAGCGTTATCGTGCGGATGTGCTCATCGAGGAGCAGATTGCCAAGTATGACGACAAGATTGAGAAGGAGGTGGAGAAAGCCCGTAAGCGTTTTGGTGACAGCTTCGACGAGGCCAAGTATCGCGAGACTTCGGAACGTGTTCGCGAGGCTCAGGAGAAGCGCGACGCTCTGCACGAGCGCTACCAACAGGTGATGAACGCTCCCGGCGGCATCGATCTTGAGGGCATGAAGCAAATCATCCTCGACGAGGAGATTGTCTGCCCTATTTCCGGCACGCGCAACTGGACTGACGTGCGTCAGTTCAATCTGATGTTCAAGACGGAGGTGGGTGCTGCCGCAGAAGGCGCTTCTACCATTTATCTGCGCCCGGAAACGGCTCAGGGCATCTTTGTCAATTACCTCAACGTGCAGAAGACCGGCCGCATGAAGCTGCCTTTCGGCATCGCTCAGATTGGTAGGGCATTCCGCAACGAGATTGTGGCCCGTCAGTTCATCTTCCGTATGAGGGAGTTCGAGCAGATGGAGATGCAGTTTTTTGTAAAGCCCGGTACGGAGCTGGAGTGGTTCTCCAAGTGGAAGGAGACCCGCATGAAGTGGCATCAGAATCTCGGATTCGGTGCAGAGAATTACCGTTTCCACGACCATGACAAGTTGGCTCACTACGCCAATGCTGCTACCGACATTGAGTTCCGTATGCCTTTTGGCTTCAAGGAGGTGGAGGGAATTCATTCCCGCACCAATTTCGACCTTTCAAGTCACGCCAAATACAGCGGCAAGAAGATAGAATATTTCGATCCGGAGACCAACGAGAGTTATACCCCGTTCGTCATCGAGACATCCATCGGTGTGGACCGCATGTTCCTTTCCATCATGTGCCACAGCTTCGAGGAGCAGAAGTTGGACAACGGCGAGACGCGCACCGTCCTGCATCTGCCCGCAGCGTTGGCGCCCGTGAAGTTGGCTGTATTCCCCCTCACCAAGAAGGACGGTATGCCCGAGAAGGCCCAGGAAATCATCAACGAACTCCGCTTCCACTTCAATTGTAAGTATGAGGAAAAGGATCAGATTGGCAAGCGTTATCGCCGTATGGACGCCATCGGTTGTCCCTATTGCGTCACCGTGGACCAGCAGACGATGCAGGATGATACCGTTACCCTGCGCGACCGCGATACCATGGAACAGCGCCGTGTGAAGATTTCCGAGTTGCGTGGCATCATTGAGGATCAGGTGAGCATCACTTCTCTTTTGAAACGTTTGCTTTGATGAAATCGCTCTGGACCATAGCTTTGGCCTGTTTGCTCTTTGCTGCCTGCTCCGATACGGATGACAGCTACGACGGTTACGCCAATTGGAAGGCCCGTAATGCCGTGTGGTTTGCCCAGGTGCTCGATTCCGCGCGCACCGACATTGCGGCTAAGGGTGATAACAGCGCGTGGCGTATCCGTCGCACGTTGCTCAAGACTGACGCCTCCAACGGAAACGACTCCAACTATGTAGTCATGAAGAAGATGGGTGTTGTTAAAGAGTTGGGCGTACTGAGTCCCTCTTACACTGACACTGTGTGCCTGGCTTATCGCGGCTGGCTTATGGAGCGTATGGACTACGTGGACAACGATGAGACACTGTCGCCTATTAAGACCGTGTTCGCGCAGACCTTCTTTGGTACGTTCAATCCCAAAACTGCCGGCATAGTGGAGGCGCCCGTGAGTGAATATATTGAGGGTTTCGCCACAGCGCTTCAGTATATGAAGAGCGGTGAAATGTGGATGGTCTACATCCCTCAGGGTATGGGCTATGGTGCAGAGAGCAAGACCGTTGTTCCGGCTTATTCCACACTGCAATTCTTCGTGTGGTTGCAGTCGTGGCGTCGCAGCGGTATTCCCGGCGACATGTAGGGCTGGGGTAAAAATTAAACAATAACTTAAGGAAAAAGATATATGAAAGTAGCAATTGTAGGTGCCAGCGGAGCCGTAGGACAGGAGTTCCTGCGCGTGTTGGCTGAGAGAAATTTTCCGATGGACGAGTTGGTGCTCTTCGGTTCTGAACGTAGTGCGGGTCGCACATACACTTTCCGTGGCAAGGAGCTCAAAGTGAAGCTTCTGCAGCACAACGACGACTTTAAGGATATTGACATCGCCTTCACCTCTGCCGGAGCCGGCACGTCGAAAGAGTTCGAACAGACCATCACTAAATACGGTTGTGTGATGATTGACAATTCTTCCGCTTTCCGTATGGACAAGGATGTGCCCCTGGTGGTGCCCGAGTGCAATGCCAAGGATGCCCTTGACCGTCCCCGTGGCGTCATAGCCAATCCCAACTGCACGACCATTATGATGGTGGTGGCGCTCCAAGCCTTGGAGAATATCAGCCATATCAAGCGCATCCATGTGTCGTCTTATCAGGCTGCTTCGGGTGCCGGAGCCGCCGCTATGGCTGAACTTTTTGAGCAGTACCGTCAGGTGTTGGCCGGTGAGAAGCCCACTGTGGAGAAGTTTGCCTATCAGTTGGCTTTCAACGTAATCCCTCAGATTGACGTCTTCACAGACAACGGCTACACCAAGGAGGAGATGAAGATGTACAACGAGACGAAGAAAATTATGCATACCGATGCCGAATGCTCGGCCATGTGTGTTCGCGTGCCTTCTTTGCGTTGTCACAGCGAGGCTGTTTGGGCCGAAACGGAGCGTCCTGTCGATGTTGCCGAGTTCCAGGAAGCCGTAAAGCATGGCAATGGCCTTCAGCTGATGGACGAACCAGCCGACAAGAAGTATCCCATGCCTCTTTTCCTTGAGGGTTGCGACGATGTCTATGTAGGCCGTGTGCGTAAAGATCTGGCCAACCCCAACGGCATCACTTTCTGGCTTGTGAGCGACCAGATCCGCAAGGGTGCCGCTCTTAACGCTGTTCAGATAGCCGAGTGGCTGCTGAAGAACGACAAGCGTTTCGCCTGAACGTCTTAACATTCTTTCCTTGTGATTAAAGACCCCACATGGATATTTTTGGTGGTGCTGGCAGTCATCCTGCTGGCACCCATCGTGTTGCGCCGTCTTCGCATTCCCAGCATCATTGGTCTCATTGTAGCCGGTATAGTCTTGGGAGAACACGGTTTGGGTCTTATTGAGCGCGACCGCAGTTTCGAGATTTTCGGTCAGGTCGGCATCTATCTCATCATGTTCATGGCAGGCCTGGGGCTCAACATGGGCAGTGTGAAGCGCTATGGCCGCGAGGGTCTGCTTTTCGGCGTGCTCACATTCCTCGTGCCCTTCTTCATGGGTTTGGCGACCTCCTATTGGATGTTGGGTCTGGGGTGGACCACTTCCATGCTGATGGCATGTACCTTCTCGTCCCACACGCTGGTCACATATCCTGTGGTGCAGCGTTACAGCCTGTCCCGTCATCCCAAGGTAGTGGTTTCCGTGGTGGCTACGGCGTTCACCACGTTTCTCTCTCTGCTGATTCTGGCGGTGGTGATCGATATGGAAAACGCCCGCTCTGTGTGGGATCTTTCCCGGCTGGCTTTGAGCATCGTGCTCTATGGCGGGGCAATGCTCTTTTGTGTACCCCGTGTGGGACGATGGTTCCTGCGTCGCTACGACGAGCCCATTACGCAGTTCATCTTCATGCTTCTGCTCCTGTTCCTCTCGGCGGCTTTGGCGCGTTTGGCGGGTATTGCTCCGCTACTGGGTGCCTTCCTGTGCGGCTTGTTGGTCAATCGCCTCATTCCGCGCATGTCCCCGTTGATGAACCGCATAGAGTTCTTTGCTAATGCCTTTTTTGTGCCCTATTTCCTCATCGGTGTGGGCATGCTCATTGATGTGCATGTGTTCCTGTCCTCTCAGGCGATTCTCTGGATGGCGGTGGTGATGGTGAGTGTCGGGCTGCTGTCCAAGTGGATTGCCGCTGCGCTCCATCAAGGCATTATGCGGGCCAACAGTGCCACGCGTCTGCTCGCCTTCGGATTATCGAGTGCTCATTCTGCCGGAGCATTGGCCATCGTCATGACCGCGGCTGCTCCGGAAGTGGGGCTCTTGGGCGACGATGCGTTGGACGCTACGGTGATGCTCATCCTCTTTTCGTGCATAGTCTCTTCCATCGCCACCGACCGGGGCGCACGTCGTTTGGCCATCCGCGAAGCGCGCACCGAGGACAACCGGGGCGCTTATCACGGACGCTGCCTCACATTCTACGAGAAGAAAGATACTGTGGACGATCTGACGCAGCTCTCCATCATGCTCTGCAATCACGACATTCCGACACCTGTGATGGGTCTCACTGTCACCTTCGAAGATGAGGCTACGGAGCAACAACAGCACGCTGCGCATTCGCTCTTGGAACGGGCCCGCCTGCTTTGCACTTCAGCCGATGTGGTGATGCGCGTCATGTCGCGTGTGAGCAATAATGTCGTCTCCGGCATTCAGCACGCCACCACCGAGTATGAGTGCGGCGAAGTCTTGTTGTCTTATGATGTTTCCGCTGCCCAGAACTCTCTGCTCTCCAAACTGGTGGCCGCATCTTCTCTTGAGGTGGTGGCTTACGACAATTTGGTTCCGCCCTCCACGCTGCGCCGCATTGTGGTGGCGATGCCTCAGAAAGCTGAATTGGAGGTGGGCTTCTACAAGTGGGTGGAGCATGTCTGCCGTGTGGCGGCCAATATTGACGCCCGTATGGAATTTCATGCCCATGCCGACACCTTGCCGCATCTGCGCTCTTATCTGTGGCAGCACCACATGTCCTTGCGTGCCGAGTATCATGAGATGCCCCTCTGGACGCGCATTATGTCTCTACAGCAGCGAGTCGGGCGAGACGATCTCATGGTCTTTGTCCTCTCGCGTCCGGGCTTCATTTCCTATCGTGGCGCTATGAGCGGCTTGCCTTTGCAGCTTCGCCGCTATTTCTCCCACACCAACATCATGATGATTTATCCCGACCAAGGCCAATGATACAACTGAAAGACATCCACAAGAGTTTCGGTTCTCTTGAAGTGCTTAAGGGCATTGATCTCACCATCGGCGAGAGCGAGTTGGTGAGCATCGTCGGCAGCAGTGGCGCCGGCAAGACCACGTTGCTTCAGATTATGGGCACGCTCGATGCGCCGACCAGCGGCGAGGTGTTCATCGACGGCGAGTGTGTCAACCGCTTTTCGGAGCGGCGTTTGGCCCGTCTGCGCAACAGTCGCATCGGTTTTGTGTTTCAGTTTCATCAGCTCCTGCCCGAGTTTTCCGCTTTGGAGAACGTCATGATTCCGGCGCTCATCGGCGGCGCCGAGCGTAAGGCGGCAGCTGCGCGTGCCTCGGAGTTGCTCGACCTCATGGGACTCACTAATCGTGCGGCACATCGCCCCAATGAGCTTTCCGGCGGTGAGAAGCAGCGTGTGGCAGTGGCGCGTGCACTGGTCAACAGGCCTACTGTGGTCCTGGCCGACGAGCCCTCCGGCAGTCTGGACAGCCGCAACAAGGAGGAGCTGCATGCGCTCTTTGCCCGTCTGCGTGACGAGCTGCATCAGACCTTTGTCATCGTCACGCACGACGAGAGCCTCTCGCGTCAGACCGACCGCACCATCCGCCTTGTCGACGGCTTGGTGGTCTGAGTCCGTTCTTTATACTGTATATTATAATATTAGGTATATAAAAGAAGTCAGCCCCTCCAAGCAGGAGAGGCTGATGTTCTTTCTCTAAGGAGAGAAGGGGAGAAGGGCTTTTAGGCCTCTTCCTCCTTCACATTCATGCGCTTTTCAGCAATGCGGGCCTTCTTACCTGTGAGGTTGCGCAGGTAGTAGAGCTTGGCGCGACGCACCTTACCCACTTTGTTGATCTGAATGCTGTCGATGTTGGGCGAATCGATGGGGAAGATACGCTCAACACCCACGGTGCCGCTCATCTTGCGCACGGTGAAGCGACGCTTGTCTCCGTGGCCGCTGATCTTGATGACCACGCCACGATAGAGCTGGATACGCTCCTTGTTACCCTCGACAATCTTGTAAGCTACAGTGATGGTGTCACCGGCCTTGAAGGCGGGGTGCTGTTTCCCCGTAGCAAATGCTTCTTCAGCAATCTTAATGAAATCTGCCATATCGTTTGACTGACTTTAAAGGTTGTGTGTCGATCGACGCAGGCATAACGAACCACTCTTTTTTCGCCAGCGACCTACGCGAAAGCGGATGCAAAGGTACGGAAAAGTTTTCATTCGGCCTGCTCTTTTTCTCTCTTTTTTCTGCCTATGAGTGGTTTTTTGTGCATATTGTTCTCATTTTTCTTTCAATATAGTCCCGACAATCGAAAATTTTCTATAATTTTGCACTGGATTTTGTGAATAATTAACATTGAAACAAGAAAACCCTCAAATCCGCAGAGTGATTTGACAATCAGAAATATCAAGGAGAAGGAGGCAAA
>X369_Koala__coassemble_78_pt1 | contig 24014 bp, 23 predicted proteins | sample X369_Koala__metabat2_high_PE_008 | metagenome-assembled genome bin X369_Koala | reverse complement strand
CGCGATGAGAAAGAGAGCGGCCGAACCAATCGATTTTAAGATTTGCCATGTTGTAGTAAAGGTTAAAGGTTAATGGTTAAAGTTTAAAGATGTTTTGGATTCTCGGTCAGGGCTGGTGTGAGTCATTGCGCGCTTATCACTCTCCATCAGCCATCTGCTGCCTTACATCTGCCCTCTTACATCTTCTGTTGTTTTCGGAGCATCTGACGACAGTCTGGCGACAGTCTGCGAGGCCTTTGACTTTCAAATCCGGTGCAAAGGTACGACAGCGACATTGCGGTCTACGAATCGGGGCGGAAAAATTTCAAAAAAAAATTGAGGGGCACTTTCGGGAACTGCTCCACTGCGTTACAGCGTTACAGTGTTACAGTTCTCGAAAGGCTATTTTCTGCCCCAAGAAAACTTCTATATTTATATATAAATATAGAGTATATTTTTGACCTTTTGATATGGTTTTTGGAACTGTAACACTGTAACACTGTAACGCTTTTGCCCCCAAAACGTGTGTCTTATCCTGAAAAACTTTCCTCCGTTTGAGGGGTTACACGAGGCAAAGATGCACATTTTTCGTGAATTTCCAATGGACTCAAGCAAGAATTTATCCACGAAGATAGCGTATTTACACTTGGAAGGTTATATTTCAAGGCTATTTTATGCCTTGACATTCCACTTTGCATGTACTCAATGCAGATACTGCGTTTTAATCCGCGACTGAATTTTTGTCTTCCCATAATGCTTAAATAAATTTAGAAATTTAACATTTAAGCCTTCTTGGGAGTCAATCTATTTCAGTACAAGACACGCGAATTAGGGGCATTAAGTCGGAAGATTTTTGTATCAGAGTACCGAGTATGGGAAGCAAATATTTCTCCGATGAAATCGGTGTTTTTGCTCCGAGTATAGGGGGCGAACAGTTGCGCGCCCTGACGTCGGCCACCCTCCATATCGGCATGCGTAAGGTGGATCTCCACGCCCTCGACAGAGCCTACAGCATCGCCTTCCCCCAGGCTACGCCGATCAATGTCAATAAGAAATGTCGCGGCAAGCGACGGGATTCAAGATTCAAGCACCTGAAACCTGAACATCCGCCCGTCCTTTCGCGCAGCGAATGGGGCCGAGGTGCAACCGAAGGCATCTGTCAGCACCGCGATGCCGCACCCAATAGCACCGACGATGCCAGGGGACACCGAACAGACGGTCACACAAGCTGTGGAGCAATAGCCGAGTAGGATGTCTGCGGCGACTAGCCGTGAATCCTGAAACCTGAAACTAATTAGCCCTGCCATCCGGCGGGGCTTTTTTCTCAAAGTCTCAAAGTCTCAAAGTCCATTTCACTGAGTCTGCCCGGGTAATTTCGACGGGCTTTTTGAAAAACACACAAGATTTTTTGCAAAAAGATGCCGTTATTCAGAGAAAAACACTATTTTTGCAGACAGTTATAACCATAAACCTATATACCGACATGAAAGTCATTGACTGCGAATTCCATTACTATCTGCCGGAGTTGATGGACTATCTCGCCACGAGAGATAAGGCCATGAGGTATTATCCGGAAACAAAAGTGCTGGAAGTAAGAGATAAAGTCTATGCCCATTTCGGCGGTGTGACGAACACCTATCCTTGACACCCTATGTCGATGAAGCCATTAAAGAGCTGGAGCGCTGCGTCAAAGAACTGGGATTCAAATACTGGCACACGCATTCCAACTACATGCACGAGCATCTGTATGACGAGAAATACATCCTCAGCTAGAAAGACGAAAGACCAAAAACGATAACGATAACGTTAACCTTAACGATAACGATAACTTGAAATGAAACGAATTGTTCTCTCCCTGCTGCTTGCGGCAAGCGGTTTTGCAATGAATGCGGCCGACGTGCAGGCACAGACGACCTACAAGATGGCCGGACCCTACGAGGTGGTGGCCCGCGACGGCGAACACCGAGCCACGAAAGGCGGCAGCGAACGCGACATGCACACGGCATGGGACTGCGCCCGCACGGGAGAGACGGACAAAGCGCTGGAGATCATCAACGCCTACGCCACGACGCTGCAGCGCTTCGATGGACACGACGCGCCGCTGTGCACCATACAGGCCTACTGGCTGGTGAGGGCCATGACGGAGGCAAAAGCACATCAGAGGCCCGAGTGGACGGCGATGATACGGCGCGCCATCCTGCCGCTGATGGAGCAGTTTGAGGCCGACAGCCCCTACGCCAACGGCAACTGGGGCGCCATCGTGAACCGCTGCCGCATGGCCTGCGCCATCTTCCTGGAAGACAGCACGCTCTACCGGGCCAGCATCGACTATCACCTCAGCGCCAACGACAACGGAGCGCTGCCCCGCTACATCGGCCAGACGGGACAGTGTCAGGAGACGGGGCGCGACCAGGCACACGTGCAGCTGGGACTCGGAGCGCTGTGTGACATCTGCGAGATGGCCTGGACGCAGGGCGACGACCTCTGGGGCGCATTGGATAACAGGCTGATGAAGGGGCTGGAATACACGGCCCGCTACAATCTGGGGCACGACGTGCCCTTCGAGACCTGGCAGGACTGCACGGGGCTCTACTGCGACTGGACGGAACCCGGAGCGATGCAGCGCGGACGCATCCGCTGCATCTACGACGCGGCCTACAAGCACTACACGACGGTGAAGGGCCTGAAGATGCCCTACACGAAGAAGCTCCTCGAGCTGCAGCGGAAGGCGGAGCGGCGGGGCGAAATCATACGCGACCCGGAGGCCGACCGCTTCGACGTGAAGGGCGTGAAGGAGGGCGTGCGTCTGCACCGGCTCTTCGCCTACCCCGCCCCCGAAGGCGCGCCGCTCAAGCACGACTACGACGTGTTCGTGCAGGCCCTGGGCAGCAAGGAATGGACAAAGATCGACACCTACATGGCGAAGGTGAACGCCCCCACAGGCGACAACAAACACCGCCAGAGCGAGATCAGCTACGCCTGGTTTGACTTTACGGGCAGCGTGAAGGTGCGCGTGGTGACGAAAAACAAAAAATACAGGAACGTGCGCGTGCGACCCGACTACAGAGGCGTGATCGCCAACCGGCAGAACGACTCAACGGTGCAGTTCCTGCTCTTCCAGCCGGAAAACCTCAGCGTGGAGTTCGACGGCGACATCACGGACAACCTGCTGCTCTTCACCTCGAAGCCCGTCATCGCCAAAGAGGAGGCCGAGCGGCAGGCCAAGGCCGAAGGACGCCGCTTCACGTACTACGCACCGGGCCTCTACACTCAGGACACCCTACGCGTGGCCTCGAACACGACGGTCTATCTGGCTCCCGGGGCCTACTTCACCGGCACCTTCGCCATCGAGGACGCACACGACGTGCAGATCCTGGGGCGCGGCATCGCCCGCCCCAGAAGCGGCTACGAAGGCTGTCACGTGCACCGCTCGCAGCGCGTGCTCATCGACGGGCTGACGGTGAACACCTGCCCCGTGGGCGGTTCGGACGGCGTGACACTGCGCAACGTAAAAAGCATCTCCCACCCCGGATGGGGAGACGGCCTGAACGTCTTCGCCTCGCAGAACGTGCTCTACGAGCGCGTGTTCTGCCGCAATTCGGACGACTGCACCACAGCCTACGCCACGCGCAAGGGCTTCTCGGGCAACTGCCGCAACGTGACCATGCGCAACGCCACACTGTGGGCCGACGTGGCGCACCCCATCTTCATCGGCATCCACGGCAACTCGGAGCGCGGCGACACCATAGAGAATCTGCGCTACGAGAACATCGACATACTCTGCCAGAGCGAGCCTCAGGTGGACTATCAGGGCTGCATGGCCATCAACTGCGGCGACAACAACCTGGTGCGCAACGTCACCTTCGAGAACATCCGCGTGGAGCAGATTCATCAGGGCAGCCTGCTGCAGGTCAAGATCGGCTACAACCAAAAATACTGCACGGCGCCCGGACGCGGCATCGAAGGCGTCCGCTTCAGGAACATACGCTACAACGGCACGCAACCTTATCTCTCCGTCATCAACGGCTACAGCGAGGAGCGCAAGGTGAAAGACATCACCTTCGAGGGCCTCAAAATCAACGGACGCAGGCTGTATGACAAGATGAAGGGCAAACCCGCCTGGTACGCCACCGGCGACTACATCCCCATGTACGTGGGCAACCACGTGGAGAACGTTGTCTTTTACTAAAGCAACGCCCTCCCAACTCTAAACTCTCAACTCTCAACTCTCAACTACTCCCTGTTTTTCGTGTCCATGAAGATGGTGACGGGCCCGTCGTTGAGGAGGCGCACCTTCATCTCGGCGCCGAAGACGCCCGTCTTCACCTCACGGCCGATGAGCCCCTCCAGCTCGCGGCAAAACGCCTCGTAGAGCGGCACGGCGTGCTCGTGGCTGCCGGCACGGAACCAGCTGGGGCGGTTGCCCTTCTTGTAGCTCGCAAAGAGCGTGAACTGACTCACCACCAGACACTCGCCCCCGATGTCCGTGAGGCTGCGGTTCATCACCCCCGCCTCGTCATCGAAGACACGCAGCTGGGCAATCTTCCTGACCAGCCAGTGGAGGTCCTCCTCCGTGTCGTCGTCCGACACGCCCAGAAGCACCAGAAAGCCCGCCCCGATGGCGCGCTCCTCCCCGGGATCGATGCCGGCGACACCGACGATGCGCACGCCCGCCTCCGTCACACGCTGAACGACCGCCCTCATAGCATCATGACTGCCTCCTCCAGCCAGTGGCGGTCCACTTCGTCGAAGGTCGCGAGCTCACGGCTGTCAATGTCCAACACTGCCACCACCTCCCCACTCCGCTTCACGGGCACCACAATCTCGCTGCGGCTCTCGCTGGAGCACGCAATGTGGCCGGGAAAGGCGTTGACGTCGGGCACCACGACCGTCTCGCCGCGCTCCCAGGCCGTGCCGCAGACGCCCTTGCCCCGACGGATGCGGGTGCAGGCCAGAGGACCCTGGAAGGGCCCCAAGACCAACTCGCCGCCGTCCACACGGTAGAAACCCGTCCACCAGAAGCCGAAGGTCTCGTGGAGCATGCTGGACATATTGGCCATGTTGGCAATGGGGTCGCACTCGCTGGAGAGGACGGCGCGCAACTGCGGCAGAAGTTCGATGTAGCGCTCCTCTTTGGAGCCGGAGGATATATGCAATTCTTCAGACATAATTATGTTGTGTATGAGCGTGTTAGGCAGTTTTGAATAAAGCACTACTGAATATAGACGCGCTTCACGCGGTTGGACACCGAAGTGAGGATCTCGTAGGGGATCGTGCCGATGAGATCGGAGAGCACACCGGGCGGCAACTGCTCGCCGAAGATGACGGCGGTGTCGCCCTCCTGGCAAGGCACGTCGGTGACGTCGATCATCGCCACGTCCATGCAGATGTTGCCCACGTAGGGCGCCTTGTGACCGTTGACCAGACAGTAGCCCCGTCCGCAACCCAAAAGGCGGTTGAGGCCGTCGGCGTAGCCTATGGGCAGGACGGCGATGCGCGAGTCGCGCTTCAGGGCGCCGCGACGCGAATAGCCCACGGTCTCCTCACGGGGCACGTCGTGGATCTGGAGAATGGTGGTCTTGAGCGTGGAGACGCAGGAGAGCATGGCGCCCGTGCGCGAGTCGATGCCGTAGAGACCCAGGCCCAGGCGGCAGAGGTCCATCTGATACTCGGGGAAGTGCTCGATGCCGGCCGAGTTGCAGATGTGGCGCAGGATACGGTGGGAGAAGCCGGCCTGAAGAGCGTCGGCGCCCAGAGTGAAGCGGCGGAACTGCTCGCGCGAGAAGTCGTCGAAGCCGTCGCTGTCGCTGCCCACGAAATGGGAGAAGACGCTGCGCGGCAACAGGGCCGACTGGCGCGAGAGGCGGGCGATGAGCTCCGGCATGTCCTTCAGCGGGTCGAAGCCCAGACGGTGCATGCCCGTGTCGAGCTTGATGTGGATGGGGAAATCGGTGATGCCGTTGCGCTCCGCCGCATCGATGAGGGCGTCGAGCAGACGGAAGGAATAGATCTCGGGCTCGAGCTGATACCTGAAGAGCGTGTCGAAGCTCGACATCTCGGGATTCATCACCATGATGCCCGAAGTGATGCCCGCACGGCGCAGCGTGGCGCCCTCGTCGGCGACGGCGACGGCCAGATAGGCAACGCCCTGATCCTGAAGCGTCTTGGCCACCTCGACGGCGCCGGCACCGTAGGCGTCGGCCTTGACCATGCAGATGATCGGCGTGCGCCAGATGCCGTTGCCCTCGGGCACACGGAGGAAGGAGCGGTAGTGGTTGAGATTCTCGACGACGGCGGGCAGGTTGACCTCGAGCACCGTCTCGTGGACCTTCTCCATGAAGGTGGCCGTGATGCGCTCGAAGCGGTAGCTGCGGGCGCCCTTGATGAAGACGATGCTGTTATGAAGCGTGGCGCCCAGACCGCTGGCGAGGAAGTCCTCGGTGGTGGGGAAGCCGATGACCTGGAAGTCCTTGTTGCGCTTCATCTGCGAGAGCACGGGGCCGATGCCGATGAAGACGTCGATGCCGTAGGCCTTGACGGCACGGCGCACGGCAGCGGTCATCTGGCGGGGCGTCATGCCCGTCTGCTCCATGTCGGAGAGGATGAGTACGCTGGTGACGCTGCGCGTCTCGGGACGGCGGCTGATGAAGTCGAGGGCCGTGTGGAGCGACTCCAGGTCGTTGCTGTAGCTGTCGTTGACGAGGACGCAGCCGTTGCGGCCCGACATCACCTCCATGCGCATCGGCATGCGGCGGACGTTCTCCGCACGCGCCTTGATGGTCTTCTCGTCCATACCCAGATAGCGGCATACGCTGGCACAAAGCGCGAGGTCGGCATCATAAGGCGCGCCGTCGAAACCGTCACCGATGAGGAAAACCTGTTCGGCACCGGCAAAGAGTTTGAACTTCTCCTGCCGCTTCTCCTCGTAGCTGCCGAAATTCTCCTGATGCGCCTGGCCCAGACCCGTGAAGCTGCCGATGGTGGGGCGGATGATGTCGTGCAGGGCCTTCATCTCGCCGGGCTTGGAGATGCCTGCCTCGATGATGGCAATCTGCGTGCCCTCGTGAATGCCCCAGACGGACAGAGGCACGCCGATCTGCGAGTTGTAGCTGCGCGGCGAACGCGTCACGACGCGGTCGGGCGAGAGCATCTGGTAGAGAAACTCCTTGACGGTGGTCTTGCCGTTGCTGCCCGTGATGCCGATGACGGGGATGTTGAAACGGCGCCGATGGCAGGCTGCCACACGCTGCAGGGCCTTAAGGCTGTTGCGCACATAGATAAACGTGACCGAAGGGTCGGGATTGCTGATTGAGTACTCCACGACGAAGAAACGCACACCGCGACGGATGAGGTCGGGGATGTAGCGATGGCCGTCGCCCGTAGCCGTGCGGATGGCAAAAAAGAGCGTGGTCTCGGGAAAGGCCAGACTGCGGGAGTCCGTGAGCAGATGCTCGACGGTGCCTTCTCCCGGACCTTCTACGGCATTGGGGTTGAGCCAATCGATAATTGTTGAAATCTGTTCCATATAATGTCAATGGCCTCCGGCGCGGGATGAAGCCCGTCGGGGGCATAATATCGGTAATCACGAAGTTCGTCCACCATAATCTCGTAGGCGGGGAAATAGAGCACGTCGGGCTCGGCCTGCTGCACCGCTTCGACAGCCGTCAGGAGGATCGCCTTGGAGAGCGCGTTGCCGTGGAGGCCGTATTTGCGGTAGCGGTAAGGGCTCACGGTGAGCAGCGTGCGGCAGCGGGGGTTCACCTCCCGAACCAGGCGGATGAGCTCCAGCAGCGCAGCAGAGGTTTCGTCCCTCGTGAGACGCCACTCGGAGAAGAGGCGGTCGGGTTGTCGCTGGCAGTTGGACACAGCCACGGGCGAAGAAGCCCCCTCGGGCAGGACGGTGTAAGCCACATTCGTCCCCAGGGTCAGCGTGAGCACGTCGGCCCTCAAAAGCCCCTCACGCAAGAGGGAGAGCGCTCCCCTCACCTGCTCCTCGCAACCCTCGCGAGTCGGAGCGCGAAACGAGGTGTTGGCCCACCAGCAGCGCCACTCCCGCATCGCTTCGTCGAAGAACAGCGGCAGAGGCCCCTCCTCCAGCGCCGCACGCACCGTGAGCAGCAGCGAAGAGGGATTGTAGAGCGTGCCCAAAGGATTCACCAGGGCCGTCCATCCGGCCTCCGACATCTTCTGCCCCACATTTTGGGCAAAACAGCTGCCAAGGAGCACATATCGCAGAGAAGAATCCATCGGGAGAGCGCAGTTTTCGACGTATTTCCGGCAAATTTACAAAAAACTCTCCACTCCCGCGGCCATAGTAGGGACTTTTTTTGTACTTTTGCGGGGAAAAGAAAAGAAAACCGTGTCTAAAGAGCCCCTCGAACTGCTTGAAAGCATAGACTACCCCCGAGACCTCAGACGTCTGACACCCGAACAGCTGCCCCAGCTGTGTCGGGAGCTGCGCACCTTCCTCATACAGGAACTCAGCGACAACCCCGGACATCTGGCCTCGTCGTTGGGTGTGGTGGAGCTGACGGTGGCGCTGCACTATGTGTTTGACACCCCCGAGGACCGCATCGTCTGGGACGTGGGGCATCAGGCCTACGGGCACAAAATCCTCACGGGACGCCGCAAGCTCTTTCACGAAAACCGCAAGATGGACGGGTTGCGTCCCTTCCCCTCGCCCGAGGAGAGCGAATACGACACCAACACCTGCGGACACGCCTCCAACAGCATCTCCGTGGCGCTGGGTATGGCCGTTGCCGCAGAGCAGCAGCACATCGACCGCCACGTGGTGGCCGTCATCGGCGACGGCAGCATGAGCGGCGGACTGGCCTTCGAGGGCCTCAACAACGTCTCCTCGACGCCCAACAACATGCTCATCATCCTCAACGACAACAACATGAGCATCGACTCGGCCGTGGGCGGGCTGAAGCAGTATCTGCACAACCTGCACACCTCCTCGTTCTACAACGAGCTGCGCAACAAGGCTGCGCTGAAGCTGGGCGACTGGGGATGGATGAACGACGAAAGAAGGCGCTCCATCCTGCGCTTCAACAACTCGCTCAAGAGCCTCATCCAGGGACAGCGCAACATCTTCGAGGGCCTCGACATTCGATACTTCGGGCCGGAAGACGGCCACGACATCGGGCAGCTGGTGGAGACGCTGCGTCGCATCAAAGACATGAAGGGCCCCCGACTGCTCCACATACGCACCACCAAGGGCAAAGGCTACGAGCCGGCGGAGAAGAACCCCACCGTGTTTCACGCTCCGGGCCGCTTCAACCCCGAGACGGGAGAGCGCATCAAGGGCGATGCCGAAGGGTTGCCCCCGCGCTTCCAGGACGTCTTCGGACACACGCTGTTGGCACTGGCCAAAGAGGATAGCCGCATATATGGCATCACCCCCGCCATGCCAACGGGATGCTCGATGAACATCCTGATGAAGGAAATGCCCGACAGAGCCTTCGACGTGGGCATCGCCGAAGGACACGCCGTCACCTTCGCCGCCGGCATGGCCAAAGACGGCCTCATCCCCTTCTGCAACATCTACTCCTCGTTCGCCCAAAGGGCCTACGACAATATCATACACGACGTGGCCATCTCGCGCCTCCATGTGGTGCTCTGTCTCGACAGAGCCGGACTGGTGGGAGAAGACGGCGCCACACACCACGGCGCCTTCGATCTGGCCGCGCTGCGCCCTATTCCCTCGCTGACCATCTGCTCGCCCCTCGACGAGAATGATCTGGAGGCCATGATGCGCACCGCCGCCTTCGGGCAGAACGGACCCTTCGTCATTCGTTACCCCAGAGGCCGACGCCCCGGAAAAGCCGCAGCGCCGCATCCTGCCGGCCCCTCGGAAATCGGACGCGGACGCTGTCTGAAAGAAGGCAGGGGCAAGACCGCCATTCTCACATTGGGCCCCATCGGCAACGTTGCCCTGGAGGCCGCAGAAGGCACCGACGCCGCTGTCTGGGATATGCGCTACCTCAAGCCCTTCGACGAGAGCATACTGCGCCGCATAGCCGATGAGCACGAACGCATCGTCACCGTAGAGGACGGCGTGCGCAACGGCGGACTGGGCAGCGCCGTGGCCGAATGGATGAACGACCAGGGATGCAGTATCCCCGTGGTGCGACTGGGACTGCCCGACAGCTTCGTGGAGCAGGGCACGCCCGAGGAGCTCTACCGCCTCACAGGCCTTGACAGGAACAACATCAAGCAACAGATACAATGAAAATCATCATCGCCGGAGCAGGTTCCGTAGGCAAGCATCTTGCAGAACTGTTGTCCAGAGAGAATCAGGACATCGTCGTCATGGACGAGAACCCCGAAAAGACGGAGTCCCTGAGCTCGTCCGACTGCGATCTCATGACGCTCAACGCCGCGCCCACCTCCATCGTGGGGCTGAAAGAAGCCGGCGTGCCCCACGCCGATCTCTTCATCGCCGTGACGCCATCGGAGACGCAAAACGTGACCTGCTGCGCTTTGGCCCACGTGCTCGGCGCCAAGAAGACGGTGGCGCGCGTGGACAACTGGGAGTGGATGCAGCCCCTGGCAAAAGAGCAGTTCAAGGGCATGGGCATCGACTCGCTCATCTATCCCGAGACGCTGGCAGCCGTGGAAATCATCGAGGGTTTGAAGCGCTCGTGGGCCCGCCAGTATTGGGAGGTGCACGGCGGCGCATTGGTGATGCTCGGTGTTAAACTGAGAGAAGAAGCAAAAGAACTTTTCGGCAAGGCACTCAAGGACTTATGTGGACCGACTGCGCCCTATCACATCGTGGCCGTGAAGCGCGACGAGCAGACCATCATCCCCCGCGGCGACACCAAATTGCAGCAGGGCGATATCGCTTACTTCATGACCACGAAGGAGGAGGTGCCCACCATACGCCATATCGTGGGCAAGGATAACTACGCCGACGTGAAAGACGTTATGATCATGGGCGGCGGCAACATCGCCTATCACGTCATCAAGAACATGCCGGAGGAGATGCACCTTAAGGTGATCGAGCAAAGCGAGGCACGCTGCCAGAAGCTCAGCGAGTTGCTCGACGCCGACGACGCCATGGTCATCCAGGGCGACGGACGCGACACACATCTGCTCATCGACGAAGGCATACGCAGCATGCAGGCCTTCTGCGCCCTCACGCCCAATGCCGAGAACAACATCCTGGCCTGCCTGGCCGCCAAACGGCTGGGCGTGCGCAAGACGGTGGCGCAAATCGAGAACATCGAATACGTCAATCTGGCCGAGAAGCTGGACATCGGCACCATCATCAACAAGAAGACCATCACAGCCTCGCACATCTATCGCATGATGATGGATACGGACGTGGCCTCCATCCACCGACTGACCATCGCCAATGCCGACGTGGCGGAATTCATTGCCCAGGAGGGTAGCGAAATCACCCAGAAGCCCATTCACAAGATGCATTTCCCCAAAGGCGTCACTCTGGGCGGTATGGTGCGCGACGGTGTGGGACAGCACATCAGCGGCAACACGCAGATCAAGCCCGGCGACATCGTCGTGGTGTTCTCACTGGCCGGCGTCATCAAGGAGATGGATCACTACTTCGCCTCCCCCACCTCGGTCATCAACCGGCTCAAGTCTGCCCTGATCGACTGATACTGCGGCGACTGGCGGAAAGCCGTTCCCTTACGCAAAGCAAACTCCAGGGGAATCTGGGCATGCTGATAGGCCGAGAGTTCGTTCTGTCGCTGCACCGCATGCTCGGCCAGACGCTGAATCTCGCGCTCGCGATAGCGGCGCAGCATGATGCAAACAGGCTCAAGCAGCGGCATCACCACCCCGTCCCACAGGCTGTGGCCGTGAATCCACAAATAGCTCGTCTCAGGCGTCAGCCCCATCTTCAGCAGGTCTTCACGCACCTCGGGATAAGTCTTCTTCGCCTCGGGGAAGGCGTGTTGCAGGGAAGCCACACGGCGGTTCACCTGACGACGCACATGCTCCAACGTGGACTCCGGATGCTGGGGATTCACGTCACGGAACATCACGGTGGAAGCCAAGTCCATCAGGGAGAAACGGCCGAAACGGTCGTTGCGGTAGCACCACACCAGCCACACCAGGAGCGGCCAGACAATGCGGCTGAACTCCGCCATGAAGCGCTCCAGGTCGAGAATCTCGTGATCGTTGAGCGTGGACATCGTGCAAGCCGCATGCAGCCCGGGCGCCCAACATTGCAGATTCTCAATGGCATAGGCGTAGGTGTGGATGACATAAGGGGATTCGCAGACCAAACGGCTCACGGGCGTATGGCCCTGCAGCAGCCAATCCATATCGGCATCCACACAGGCAATCATCCATTGGCCGAGGCCTTTGCCCAGGTCGTTCATCAGAGCCGTCTTCTTACCCTTGCCCAAAGTGGTGCGTGAGGGCAGCATCACTTCGAAGCCGATCTGCTCCGTCTCCCACTCATCGAGCACGCTGCGCCAGAAGGAGATGTCTTCGTAGCTCTCCACATAGACCACGATACGCTTCTTCGCCCCGGGAGGACGGAGGCGGTTGGCCGAAGCGATGTAGTCGCTGTTGAGATTATCAGTGAGACGTTTCACGGCAGGGCACACTCAATTGATGATGATGTCCGAAGCGTCCGTCACACAATCCATCCAGCCGTCCATGATGACGGCGGGAGAATGCGTCGTGAGAATGAGCTGCACATTGGGATTGATGTCGCGAATGAGGGCGATGAGACGCTGCTGCCACTCGATGTGGAGCGAAATCTCGGGCTCGTCCATCAGCAGGACGCAGTGTTCACGGCGCTGAGCCAGGATGGTGAGCAGGATGAAGAGCATCTGACGCTCCCCGTTGGAGAGCTGCTCGATGGTGAGGATGTCACCTTCGTGGTTGAAACGCAGTTCGGCACTGTTGCGCACAATCGTCTTGCCTGTTGCCGCCAGCAGTGTGTCGATGGTGTCCAGAAAGCGGTCTCTGTCGGCGGCATCCATCTCGTCCATCACACCGGCCACACGCACGAGCAACTCACGTGTGATGGCCTGAGGCTCGTAGCCGCGCACCACATCGTAGTCAACGCTCTGAGCCCCTTCCGGTTCGTAGGTGATATGCACGGCCTCCGTGCGTCCGGCCAGTCCGTCCTCCAAACGGCGGATGATGGTGGACTTGCCCACACCATTCACCCCGCTGAGCACGTTGACGCCCTCGCTCAGGTTCCACTCCACACGATGCTTGCCGCTCCAAAGCGCATCGATCGTCACTCGCTTGATCCACTTTCCTTTCATGGCATTGTCCTCAAAAAAAATCAATAACCGGTAGCGCCGCTCATCCCGTCCACTGCCGGACGCGGCTTTTTGACGTCCTGCAACACAGCGGATTTGTAGCCCAGCTTCTCCAGCGTGAACACTATCTGCTCTTTGCCGGTCTTGTCCGTATCGTAGATGAACACCAGGGCGTCATTTCCCCGAGGCTCTCCCTTTTCTGTGCCCAGAAAGACTTTCTTCACCGCCGCCTTATGGCTCGGGGAGAAAGTGCCTTTCAACAACTTGACGTCCTCCACGCGAGGTTCCGTCCGAAGCACCAGCATCTTCACCTCCGCCATGAGGCTGAGGGCGGCGACGGCCGCCATTATCGTGCAACAGATTCTCTTCATAGTTCTGAGAATGTTTTCTTTCCTTTTATATAATAATGCCAAAGCAGACTCGCCGGCTTCAGGGGCAACACGGGTGCATCCCCCTCGGTGACTTCACAGTGCACGTCGCCTCTGCGGGCGTCACGCCGGCCCCGCAATACGGCCAAAGCACTGCGCCCCTGCCCCGTGAGGAGCATCTGCAGCGCAGCCAGCATGTCGAGCCACAGACGCCAACGCTCCACACGGCGGTAAACGTCAGCGGACAGATTCTTGCGCAGGAGCCAATGATTGTTGCGGAAATTGAGATAGGTCTTGCGAGCACTGCCCTGGGGCAAAGTGCCTCCGCCCCAATGATAGACCACGCTTTGGGGCACACAAACCACACGGCGGCCGCTGCGCCACAGACGCCAGCACAGATCGATTTCTTCCTGATGGGCGAAGAATCGGCCGTCCAAACCGCCCACACGCCAATAATCCTCGCTACGCACCAGCAAAGCCGCACCGGAAGCCCAATGCACGTCGGCAATCGTGTCGTATTGCCCCCGGTCCTCCTCCACCGTGCCGAAGATGCGCCCCCGGCAATAAGGATAGCCCAGCGCGTCGATATAGCCGCCCGCGCCCCCGGCGTACTCGAAATGGGTCGGGCGCCACTGGCAGAGCAGCTTCGGCTGACAGGCCGCCACATCGGCATGCTGCCGCATGTAACTCATCATCGCCGAGAGCCAGCCCTCCTTCACCTCCACATCGCTGTTGAGCAGGAGATAAAAGGGGTAATCCGTCAACGACTTCAGCGCGCGGTTGTAACCCTCGGCAAAGCCGTAGTTCCGGTCCAGCACGATGAGCTTCGCCTCCGGCATTTCCTCACGCAATAGCGAAAGGCTGCCGTCCGTGCTGCCGTTGTCGGCCACATAGACATCGGCGCCGTCGGAATATTTCAAAACGGAAGGCAGGAAACGCTTCAGCATCTCCTGCCCATTCCAATTCAATATGACTATGGCCAAGTCTGCCACATCACTGTCCCTTTTTAGAATTCTACACCCACACCGGCGATGACACCCTGCTGACCGCAATTGAGCTCACCCAGAGGACTGTCTCCCTTGTAGATGTTGCTGTTGTAGAAGTAGGCCACCTTCAAATTCAGAGCCTTCCAGCCGAAGTTGACACCCACCTCGCCGCAAGCCTGGAAGCGACGGTACTTAGAGGTATACTCCTCACCGTCAACCGTATAGGACTCGGTCGAAAAGAGATCGTTGGTTTCAAACTTCTCGCCGCGTGTGGAACGCACGTAAGCCAGCTTCATCATGGCGTTGGCACGGAACTTGGCACCAATGTAGGGCGCAAGATGGATGTTGTGGGCGAAATTGAAGCGATAGGTCAGGAAGACAGGCACCTCGAATGAGAGGGCTCTCACGGTGACGTCGCACTGGTCTTCGGCGGTAGCTATTTCGGGATTGGTCTCCGTGTTGTCAATGCTGCTGTAAACCATCGTAGCACCAACCTCGACATACAGAGGCAGGTTCTTCACCAGACGAATGCCTCTCAAATAGCCGAAATCAAAGCCCCAAAACAAATCCTTGTCCTTCGTCACAGCTGCATCGTTTCTGAACTTGCTGCCGCCGAAACCCGTGTCGCTGCCGGTCCACCAGGTGCCTACGTAATCGAGTTGAATACGGTTGTAGCCCTTCGCCACCACTTTGGCGGGAACGACATTTTCACTGACCTCCGTACTGTCTTCAACCTGGGCACCGGCAGTAGCCGTCACGCCGAGCAAAAGAACAGGGAGCATCCACTTCATAGTCTTCATCATGGTATCTTTATGATAATTTTTGTTAATATTCATTCATATCGCAGACAAAAATAGAAAAAAAAACTTATTTTCGCACATCTCCAGGCAAAAAAAGTTTGACTCATCCCCTATTTTTGTTCATTTTTTCCACGCAAAAGAGCCACATGGCCCATCGTCATACGCCAATTCAGCTCCACACAGGGGTTAATTTTCCCGTCGGCGTCCACCAGCATATCCACTCCCATCGGGCCAACGTAAGAGAAGGCCCGTATATCGTCCGCTTCAAGGCGTTTCTGCCACCACACGCACCAGTGATGCACTTCCTCCTCACTCACCCATTGCATCAGGGCGGCCCGTTGCTCCTCAGGAGTCACAAAATCGTGGGCAACGTAGCGTCCGGAGGGGCTAGTGCGGAACACCGACAGGCCTTCATAGCGCACCGCGCCACTCTCCTCCACCGTAAACTCGAGGGCAAAGTCCTGCACCCGGTCCATCCAGCGCTCACACACCACAGCACCCTCACGCGCAACGGTATTCTGCATCCAGCCACGCGCCGTCGGCGACGAGACCATCATCAGCCCCTTGCCGCTGCTGCTCCAGGGCGCCTTCATCACAACGGGCCCCACACGCCGCTCAAAGATTTCGACCTCCTCCCAAGTTTTACACACGGCCACATCAAGCCCCAATTCACGTTGCAGCTTTGAAGTGAACACCCGGGAGGAAAGCGTACGAAGACCGTCGAGCATGGCATCGGAGGGCATCACCTCACGCCTTACGCCCGCTTTCGACAGGCGGTATACTAAGGCTTTCGACCAGCCCCAGGGCACCACCTCCGTAATGTTTTTGTCCGAAAGGTCCTGCTTCCAGTCCCACACGAGGTCGTCTTCTCCCGCCCACAAACGCGGCAACATCCACTGAGAACGGCTGTAACGCTCGATGGTCTCCGGCGCCGTATAACCGGACAGACCGCTGGCCAAAGCCATATCGTTCTCCGGATTGAAGACGAGCAGGCGCATTTCCCCTTACTCTGCTTCGTCAATGACAGAGGCCGTAGGCACACCGTCACGGTCGCACAAAGTCACGGTGACAGCCTTTCCGACCACCAGATCCGTGTTGCATACCGTGCTGTCGTCCATTGCCACGCACAGTGTGTCATCGCCGTCGACGAGCATCAGATTGTGCATCGAGGTGCCCTCACCGACGTAAGCCTTCTTTACGACGTCCCGGACGTCCATGTCGGAAAGACAAAGACAGGTGTCGCACTGAGTCTTCCCGGCACAGCCGCAACTGTCACAGGCTGAGGCGCTTTTACACGTACGCTTGCCGCAGCAACTGCTCATCAGGACTGCCAGTACAAACGCTGCCGATACAATCTTTTTCATAGGATTTGCTTCAATGATTGCTTGATTTCACCGCAAAGGTAGAAAAATTATTGTTATTGACAAAAAAATATCACCCCAAGTCCGCCGTTTTATTAGTTTTTTAATACTTTTGCACCCAATTATGGAACTGCAGCAGATCATTGACATCGTTCGGGATGTGTCCCGCCTGACGGACTCCCAACTCTACAACATCAAAGTCACGGAAAAAGACGGCCCCGCCAACATCGTCACCTCAGCCGACCTGGCCGTGCAACAGGCTTTGATTGCCCGGTTATCTTCTTTACTCCCCGGATCCCGTTTTCTGTGCGAAGAAGGGCATCTGGACGATCCCGACGTCATCGACGACGCTCCGCTCTGGATCATCGATCCCATTGACGGCACGGCCAACTACGCGCGCGGCATTAACGACTGCGCCATATCCGTGGCCTACAGCGAGGGAGGGCAGGTGGAGATGGGTGTGGTGTATCTGCCGCGCACGGGTGAATGCTTCTCCGCCCAAAGAGGACGGGGCGCATGGCTCAACGGCGAAGCCATACACGTGTCCGAGCGCTCGTTCAAAGAGAGCATTCTCTGCACCGCCATGTGCGTCTATCACAAAGAGAACGCACCGATCTGCGCCGGCATCATCATGGAGACCTATCTTCAGGCCAATGACTTCAGACGTTTCGGCGCCGCCGCTCCGGAGCTCTGCTATCTGGCCGCCGGCCGCGTGGAGCTCTTCTTCGAATACATGCTCTCCCCTTGGGATTATGCTGCTGCACAGCTGGTGCTCACCGAAGCGGGAGGCATTGTGTCCGACCTCGAAGGCCAGGCACTCAATCCCACCCGCCCATCAGGCATTCTGGCCGCCAACAGCGCAGAGAATCACACCCGCTTAGTGGAGATCGCGGCCAAGAACCTCAAGCCCTACGCCCGCTATTGACCGCGCTACCGTGTAGGCGGTGGTCCATGCAGCCTGAAAATTGAAGCCGCCCGTCACGCCGTCCACATCCAGCACCTCCCCGGCAAAATAAAGTCCGGGCCGATGTCTGCTTTCCAGCGTGGAAGGATTCACGCCTTGGAGGGCGATGCCGCCGGCCGTCACAAATTCATCCTTATACTTGCCCCGCCCGCTGATGCTGTAAACATCTCCGGTCAATGTGGTGACCAGGCGGTTCATCTCCTTGCGGTTCAACTCACCCCAACGCCGCACGTCGGAGCCCAAAGCGCGTTCCGTGAGATAAGTCCACAGACGCTGCGTCAAAGCGCCGACGGCGTGTGAAGCAACCAGCCTTCCGGGCTCCCGACGCACCGCCTCACTCAATATCGCACGCACCTCATCTTCAGCATGTTGCAGCCAGTTCACCACCAGCGAAGCACGATAGCCCGACTCCGCGAGGAAGCGTGCGCCGTAACTCGAAAGCTTCAGGATGGCCGGACCGCTCATGCCCCAATGGGTCATCAGCAAAGGCCCCGCTGCCGAGAATTTCGTGCCGGCAAGCTTCACCTCCGCCTCCACCACCGTGCCCATCAGCCCGCGAAGCGCCGCATCTTCTATATTGAAGGTAAACAGCGAGGGAACGGGCGACTCAATTTCATGCCCCAAAACTGCCAGCCACCCGAGCCCCTCGGCTCTCGGCGATCCGCCTGTGGTCACGGCCACAAAATCGAAATCGGAGAGTTGCGCGATATCACTGACGGGCGTCCCCGTGCAAATCTTCACGCCGTAGCGGCGCGACAATGAGAGGAAGCAGTCGATGACGGCATGAGAATCCTGCGCCTTGGGAAAAACGCAACGATCCTCCTGCGTGATGAGCGGCACGCCGTGACGTTCGAACCACTCATAAGCGTCGCGATGGTCAAACACATTCATCAGGCGCTTCATCAGCCGATGTCCCCGGGGATATACGCTGCTCAGGTCCGTCACGTCTTCGAAACTGTTGGTGCAGTTGCAACGTCCTCCGCCGCTCACTTCCACCTTGGCCAGTACGCGGCTGCTGCGCTCGAAGATGACGACCTCCATCTCGGGCATCATCTCCTTCAGGTTGACGGCAAGAAAAAATCCGGCGGCTCCTCCGCCCACGACGGCTGTTTTCATCCAAGCTTTGTGTTTACGTCTGCAAAGATAAGGAATTTACACGAAATGTACGCTCTCGCGCGAACATTATTTTATGTTGAGTTGACTCAAACGATCACTAATGCAAAAATGCGAAAATGCGAAAATGCGAACATCACGAGTAAGCGAGGGCTGAGTGGAGCTTGTTCCGACTCAGCCGAGCGGGAGTGATGTCTATGGAGCGTAGCTTCATGAACATCCGCCCGAGTCGAGCGCAATGACAAGCTTGTTTGATCATTGCCGAGCCGAGTAGGATGTCTATGGAGCGACGCTTCACGAAAATGCGAAAATGCGAAGACCGCCAGCGTTAAGCGCCAGCGGTCTTCTCTAATTCAGACGGGAGTTTATGAGTTGAATGTGAGCAGGTGTCAGTCTTCGACCTGGATACCAGCCCATACGCTTGAGCAGGACTCTGATTGCTTTGAACTTTCCGTTGCCGAAACATAAATCCTGCGAGAACAAAAGCCTGGATTGTGATGACTTTATTGGATGTCCTCTGCAGCCTTCTTTGTAATAGAGAAGTGCGAGTTGCGAGAGCGTCATGGTGCGTCCTCCTGAGTCGGTTCCGGCAGGCGGAAGAGTCCTTTCCTTGCTTGCACCCATCCTCTTTTCTCCGCCTGTCGATACCACGTTGAATCGTCACATCTGGCAAAGATTTCATAATCTCCCAAAACACTTATGGGAACTTCTTGGCCCCGATACTTCGTTTCGATATCCTGAAAGGCAGCCCGCCTCGCAGCCTCTTTGGCACTGATGTGTTTTACTTTCTCGCCAAAGACTGCAATGACGCCATCTTTTACGCTTCGGGTGTTGAGGTTGAGCACAGTCTGTACGGCCATCGCGCAGTCAATGGCGATATCTATCCACCAGTGCGCCACGTTGATGCACTGCCTCAGTAGCTGACGATCTTCAGGCGTCCATGCTTCTCCGTTATGTACCTCGTCGCCGCCACTATTCCAAAGAGGGGCGAAACCATTAGCAATAAGCAGCAGGTAACAAAGGCCCATAGCCCTTTCGTCAGCACGGCTACAACAGTCCGAAGCCATGTCCCCAAGCGAGACCAGATAATCTTTAATATCTCTTCCCAACTCAAGAACTTCAGGGATGCAGACGGCCCGGGCACAGCGTTCAATTTGAACACAGTCTTCGAGGTCTTGCACAGTTGGGATAGGAGCTCCTTCTTTGCGGAGTCCGTACTTTTCAAGGAGCGCGTTGCACTCATCAATTTCATCAAGTTTTTCATTTTCGTGGAATACATTGTTAAACGTTCTGAGACGGTCGGCGCACTCGCGCAGGAAAACGCGTTGCTCCATTGCCCAAGAGGGCGATTTATATTTTCCGTCCACCTTTTCATTTTTTCGCCGGGGCAAGATACTGAGGTTGCCGCGCGAGAATGTGCCGTCAGCATTGCTGTAGCGGAAAATGCGATACATCGGGTCATCCGTACCGCCTACGTTGCAGCAGATTTTCATCGAGCGCGTATAATACGTCACCTCCTTGTTCTGGTGCATATAGTCCTCGCCCGTGCCGTCATAGCTCTTCTTCATCATGTCCAGCAGATTGCTGTAGCTGGGCTGAGATACTTTCTTACCGAGTTCGCCACACTCCGTACAACTGAAGTATATGGCACCGCCGCCGTTCTTCTGCATCTGCTCCAACAGAGCGATCTGCGTCGGGAAGTTCTTATAGATGAAGACCTTGTTCTGCGGTTGCGCCTTTTCCTTGCGCTCTTTTTCCGAGAGCATGGCATATTGAGCCACTTGTTCGACAGACGCTCTTGTTTCACTCAATTCCTTGGAGAGAAAGAGAGTCTCCAGTTCCCTGAGCACCACGCTCTTGCCGCGTCCGCTTCCGCCCATCTGCCATGACTGACCTGAAATCCAGCGCAGCGTGCCATCGTTGTAGAGCACACGGGTATTGTGCCCGAGAAAGGAGAGAATGGGACAAAGAAGCGTCATGACCTGATGTTGAGCTACAGGGTCAACGCCATCAATCAATGTCCGCGAGAATGGGTCAATGTCTTCGGGCACGGGCTTGCTCTCCAGCAGATTCTTCATACTCCAGTCTTTGGGGTCGGCAGGCAGGCCCGATTTCTCGGGCTCTGCTGCCAGCGGCGCGACTGGCGCGGCATCCTTCTTGGCCTGCTTCGCTTGCTGCTCCGCCATCATCTGATTGATGACCGGTCCGACGGAGGTCAGGCGCAGCCGGGCTCTTTCCTGTGGCGAAGCGGCATTTATGCTATTATTACTCATAACTATACATTTTTCATTTTTTTCTTGTCAACTGTCAACCGTCAATTGTCAACTGTCAATTGTCAATTCTCTTCCAGGATGTCCATATACACGGTGGGAGTGCAAACCTCCATCTTCGTTTCTCTCAGCTCGCCCGTTGTCGGGTCTTCGGCCATCATGTTGCGAGTGAAGCGGCGATAGGCTGGCTTGAAACGCACGGGGATGACGTCGCCCAGTTTGCGTCCGGCATAAACGAAGTTGTCTATCTTCTCGTCGCGCAGCTCCAGCAGACTGGTCCACTGGGTGTTCTCGCGGTTGTCCTTGGGGCGAATCCACACATGCTGCAGGCGGTGTATCGAGCCGTCGTTGTACTTCTGAGTCAGCTCGGCGTCAATCTGAATTATTTCACAATTTACTATCATTTTTCTAATTGATAATTGACAATTGATAATTGATAATTAACTCTTCACTTTGAGCGCGGCGCGAATAGCGCAGCGGTTAGCTTCCTCGCACTTAAGCAACTCCTCTACCCTCTTCTCTTCCTTGCGGTCATAGGCCTTCTTGTCACGGTTGTAACTCTTGGCGAGGTCGTCGGCTTCGCTGCGGAAGTCGCGGTCTTTCAGCTCTTGGGCACCGGCGATTTTGTCACTGGCCTCTTCGATGGCAGTCAGCAACCCCAACACGTCGCGACACTCCGTATGGATGTGAATGGCGCAGATGCGTCCTTTGTCGAGCACCACGCTGACTTTGCCGCTAGGGAAATCCGAACTGTGGAGCGACTTGGAGCGGCGGCCGCAGTAGAAGTTCTTTTTGATCTCCTTGGAGACGATAATCTCGCCATGACCCATCTCCAGAGTGGCATTCTCTACTTTGACGTGAGGCAGTTCCACGCCCTCTGCTGTGTGAACGGTCAAGGTGCCGTTCTGGGTGATGCTCATGTCCTTGAGGTCGTTCTGACCGCAAACGATTGTATCTTTGATAATAGTTTTCATTTTTGTTTGTTTTGAATAAGTTGTTTTTTGTTTAACATCGAAATACTCGAAAATCTCTAAAATAAACCACGAATCTCACTAATCTCACGAATGCCTTGGTTGCAGATATTCAAAGAAAACCTAAAAAACCCTTTCCTCCTGTTTGAGACTTCGTCTTTGCTGCTATGCCTGTAGGATTTTCCTTGTGAACAAGCTCCCAGATAAAATCCTTCAGCCATAACACCAATCCCGATGGGATTCAACCAGGATGAAAGAAAAACATAGAATAACCGTTTGCAGTTTAGCGTATAGTGCAGATTAAAATCATTGTTCGTACTGCCCAATTGAAAGAAATAAGCACGTTGCGGTTTTTAATGTTTTTCTCTTGACTGTATGTAAGGACTCTGTAAAGAGGCCAAGATGAGAGTCACTGATTTTTATCTGGGGGCTCGCTCACAAGGAAAAATATGTGGCTCTCATCGAAAAGGGCTGAAAGCCCGACATACAGACAAGAGGGTTTTCTTTGTTTTTTTTTGAAACACACCCGACGTGGTTTTCGTTTTTTTTCGTGTTTTTAGATGTTTTAGGGATTAATTACCAGTTCTCTCTTACTTCTTTCGGACTATAGATCTCGTCGTGCCTGTAGTCTTCAATGAGTTTTCTCTCGTACTCGGTGGGTATCAGTGGCACATATCCCGCAAACCTACCCTCACGCATAGCTTTTTTGAGGTTTTCACTTTCCAGGGTTTGCAGCGCGTCGGGAAGCCCCACTTTGAAGCGGTTGAAGCGGATGCGAATTTCAGTCTCTTCGACGCCGCTCTTGACCACCTCGATATAGACTGGCACCGTTCTTCTATCTTGCGGGTTGACCCTCGATGCCGGATGAGGCACATTGAATGTCGCTTTCAGGCACTCGTGGCCGAGACAGGTCTCAGTCTTTCTGATTTCTGTTGGTTCCATAACTTTACATTTTTCATTATTAATTTTTAATTTTTAATTGAATCGCAATCGGCCGAATTGCGCTGCAAAGGTATGGCGAAAAAAAACGTCCCGAATGGCTCGGAACGTTTTGGGAAAAATTTGGGAAGATTTGGGAAGATTTTGGGAAAATAAGCCTTTCCTACTTCATTTTATCCGGAATGTTTGAGAAGGATTTTTTCAATGCTCTCACCACGTTGAGACAGCCGTAAAACAATTTTTCTTCCTCCGGGTTCGGCTTATATTCATCCCATTCGTCAATCTCAATGCCGACAAATTTATAATGTTTGAATTTCCTGATATTCTCGTATTTGCACTCATATTTCGGGCGTGATTCAAAAGGGAGGTTCAAGATGTATTCGCAGCATTGCTCAATGCCCCACGGGAAATTATTGTTTCCCCTCAACATACAGCACGGCCCCAGCCACATCTGATGATTGTGGAGCGCTTTACCCTTTCCGCACAATTGCAGCAGCACTTCTGCTATTGACTTTTCATCGGGTATGATAACCTTGTGGTCTTTGGTGATGAGTTGGAGGGTAGTTTTCCCTCCGATTTTCCTGATGACTATTTCGTGGCCCAGGAGTTCAACAATATCTCCGTTCTCTTTTTCAATCATTATCCTCGAAGACCGGGATTTTGTTGCGTCGTTGTTTGTCATTAAATTTAATTGGATTGTTGTGTCCCCTCACGAGGACGGGGTAATTTGAAAGAGGCGAGAGCATCAATGGCCTAGTACCATCATAGCTGCAAGCTTTCAAGACTTGATACCAAACCACTAATACCCACGCCTCGTTAGGTGTGAGCTTAGTGGCCTTCGATTTAGTCTTTTTCTTTGGTTGCAGCTATGAAAACCGAAAAACCTCAGGCTCTTTCGCTTATTGCCGAGTTTACCTCAGCAATATATCAATAATGTATGTCTGTCTGTTTTTTGTTTTCGGATTATAGGGTTAATATTTCTCTTTCGCTTACAAAGATACGACAAAGAA